>AUXO011417618.1_pt1 | contig 14325 bp, 13 predicted proteins | sample 768731 | NCBI WGS metagenome assembly AUXO01 (sample SAMN02715735, study PRJNA202380) | gut metagenome | biome: sheep rumen | host: Ovis aries | place: New Zealand: Palmerston North | reverse complement strand
AAGCATTTGCAGCATCAATCTCGAGGTGGTATCGATGATTGACGCTGCAAAGATAAGGCGATTTTCACAACCTTGCAAGAAAAACAACCTTGCGAACGGTTCCGTTCTACTTGGAACCGTTTTAAAACTCAAATCCTTGTTCTAATGGAATATACTCTGTGAGGCAATATGCAGCATAGCGCCGTGTTCAGCGAGGCTATCGAGTCTTAATCCTTATTCTAATGGAATATACTCTGTGAGACACATTTTCTGTTAGTAGCCATGGAGATGAAGTATTGTCTTAATCCTTATTCTAGTGGAATATACTCTATGAGTTGTTTTATCAACCACCTTATGATACAACGCAGATAGTCTTAATCCTTATTCTAATGGAATATACTCTATGAGAGTGTTATAGTTAAGCCTTCTTCACAGTTCCAGAAAAAGTCTTAATCCTTATTCTAATGGAATATACTCTATGAGCATTACCGGTTGTACCTCTAACGCTAGAGCAAATATTGTCTTAATCCTTATTCTAATGGAATATACTCTATGAGATACCGAGCAGTTCCGCAAGCAGATGGAGGAACTTAGTCTTAATCCTTATTCTAATGGAATATACTCTATGAGAAGGCTTTGGATGATGCCAACACAACATATCTTGCAAGTCTTAATCCTTATTCTAATGGAATATACTCTATGAGGGAATCGTGGAATCGTGATGCGCAGGGCATGCCCCTGCGTCTTAATCCTTATTCTAATGGAATATACTCTATGAGGAGTGGCCTTGAGAGAGCCCTTGATGAGTTCTTCAAAGTCTTAATCCTTATTCTAATGGAATATACTCTATGAGAATTGTGTATTCTCTGATTGGCAAGTTCAAACTCAGTCTTAATCCTTATTCTAATGGAATATACTCTATGAGCCACCACACAATCTCACCTTCTTCTACAAAATAGCAAGGTCTTAATCCTTATTCTAATGGAATATACTCTATGAGATTAACAGACTTTCTCATAGACTGTTTTGAAAATGTCGTCTTAATCCTTATTCTAATGGAATATACTCTATGAGTGCTCGTCGATTTCACCGAGAAGGTGGAGGACGCTTGGTCTTAATCCTTATTCTAATGGAATATACTCTATGAGAAACTCAGTCCGAAGTTCTGTCGTGATTATCTTGAGTCTTAATCCTTATTCTAATGGAATATACTCTATGAGAAGGTTACTTACACTCATAACGAGGTAGGAGAATTGTTTAGTCTTAATCCTTATTCTAATGGAATATACTCTATGAGTGCACAGGGTATGCCTCTCTTAGAGGGGGAAACCTATGTGTCTTAATCCTTATTCTAATGGAATATACTCTATGAGTTATGGATAAAAATACCGCTATTTCGCTCGTTAATGCGTCTTAATCCTTATTCTAATGGAATATACTCTATGAGCTCTGCTGTGCTCCGCCAAACGGTGGGGAATAATGAGTTGTCTTAATCCTTATTCTAATGGAATATACTCTATGAGGCCAATCAGAAGGTCGAGATTCGTGTGGTGTCCAAGTAGTCTTAATCCTTATTCTAATGGAATATACTCTATGAGACCCACTAACGGACGCGGGTGTTGAGGACTATGCAAAGTCTTAATCCTTATTCTAATGGAATATACTCTATGAGGGAAGTAGCAATTGCAGGGACTGATCGCACCAAACGCGTCTTAATCCTTATTCTAATGGAATATACTCTATGAGCCTCTGGCCATCCAGAAGGACGGCACAAGTGCAGGTTTGTCTTAATCCTTATTCTAATGGAATATACTCTATGAGAATTTGGTATCTTGTTGAGAGGTGCTGCTTTGACTGTCTTAATCCTTATTCTAATGGAATATACTCTATGAGAGGCGAGTTAGTTAGTCGTGTTCGTGTAGAGTTTGATGGTCTTAATCCTTATTCTAATGGAATATACTCTATGAGACATCAATGATATTAATGATGTTAAGAAGGCTTTGAGTCTTAATCCTTATTCTAATGGAATATACTCTATGAGATCGGAATTGTGGGAGTCAACAACAAGTATGCAAGCGTCTTAATCCTTATTCTAATGGAATATACTCTATGAGATCATCACGGGTGCAGATGATGTTCACACTCAGACTAGTCTTAATCCTTATTCTAATGGAATATACTCTATGAGGTCGCATGCGCTCCGAAATGCGCACGCTGTGGGCGCGTCTTAATCCTTATTCTAATGGAATATACTCTATGAGAAGTACGCAGTATGCACGATGCAACCTATCCAGAAAGGTCTTAATCCTTATTCTAATGGAATATACTCTATGAGTCGCCGTCACTTATATCCGACCAGCGAAACGGCAAAAAGTCTTAATCCTTATTCTAATGGAATATACTCTATGAGATGCTTGTGTCGTCCAAAACATGCGTATTTCTGTGTGCAGTCTTAATCCTTATTCTAATGGAATATACTCTATGAGAAATTCGTGCTGATGCAAATACTGCTGAATTAGGTAGTCTTAATCCTTATTCTAATGGAATATACTCTATGAGCCTGATTTTTATAAAAGCCTTATAATCTGCATATTAGGCATATAAAACATTAAATACAAACACATTTTCTTACAAAAAACACACCTCTCCTAAGGGGCTGCAAAGGTACAAATAAAATTCAATATGTCAAAGACCTCTTTCGTTAATCTTCTCTAAAAGAATAACGTGTTCTTGCTCTGGGTAATAACATCAAGATTGATATTTTGCCCAATTATCTTCATGCTTCTAAGAATATCTGACGATACAGGGCAGACGATGATGCTATCATGATTCTCATATAGGGACTGCACCTCCACCATATCCTTTTTTATCTGCTCGTACTTCTCCATGCTGAGATTGGCAAGGAATATGGACTTCTGTATGCGGTAGCATCCCATACGTTCCAGATACTTCACAATATTGTATCTCACCTTATTACTCTCTATGTCGTACATGACAAAAAACAGCATCTTACCTCCTTGTTTCTTTGTTTGACGAATCAACCCCAATATAGCATCTATACGTTGTTGAAGAGTAGGCATATCATCGGCTCTCACCGCCAATCTGTTGATGACAGGCGAGTCTTCAAGTCCTGAGCGTTGCAGTTTCCTCAGCACTTCAAGATAGTGTGATGCCACTCTCTTTACCATACTATAGTTGCAATACGAACGACTGTATCAGTTGGGCAGTAATGTCATTGAGTTCACCGTTGGTACCACTCTTTGGCGACTTCACCACAGAAAAGCCCCTTTTCCCGAAAAACAGGTTGATTTCTGCCTGTTTCATTCCCATGCTGATTCTTATCTTCTTGCCATATTGGATGTCTATAATCTCCGTAACCACAAGACCTGTATCTTGAATATACGTTACGAGGTCCTCCATAATCATATTCAACTGCTCTGGGACGAATGCGTCAGGCCTTTTCCTGATGGTCCTTGAGTTAGGATGAAGGCACTGTTTGATTCTGTCCATAATATCCTTATCTGGATCTGATGGCGTGGTTGCAGGATCTTCTACAGGCTGTTCCTTCTCCGCTTTTTTCTGTTTGGCCATCAGGTCAAACATTGCCAACGGATCTGTAGCCTGCACATAAAGTCCCATATCCACTGGCTCAAATTCACTATTGAAATAGGCATCACTATCAAAACTTAGAAAGCAAGCCCTTGTGACATCCGAAGTACGTTTGTCAGCCACCTGCTCCAACTGGTATTGTTCAGAGAACTTGCGTAAGAATTCTTTATAAAATACTGAGAACAGCCCAGAATCATAGCATCGCTCACGAAGTCGGAACATTATCTTTACACCATCTTCACTAGGCGATGTGAAAGACATCAGAACTCTCTGGTCATCACGAATACGAGCCTTCACCGTTTCTATGGTTAAGCCCTTTTCGCTCAAGTGGTCGATATCAAGAACGAAGCATTCGGTATAGCCAAAATTCTCCGTTTTCCTATAGGGAGGATTGAAAATACCACATACTGCGTATGGCAGCGTTCGCTTCTGCTCGTTGTATTGCTTTGGGGCTATCTGGTATGCTACACGAAGTTGCCTAATCTTGGCCTCCACGCTGGCCTCAGGGTGAACAATACGATGGTATAGTTCCGACTCCTCCATTTTCACCAGCGGGTCGTCTGCCGACTGGATATTAATACCATACATGATCATTTTTCATACCTTTTAAGTTTCTGAGCCAAATTCTGTACATACAAATTCAAGTGAGTGAGCCTTGACCTGACGACTCCACCCTTTGAAATCGTCTCATCAAGATAATCGTTCAGCGACTGTATGAGTATCCGCCGTCCGAGCGGCTCCAGCCAGAACGACCCGTCCTCACGAACAGAGTAACACTCTTCGGTGACACCATTCTGAGCCAATAGTGTGAACACGACGTAGTCCACCCAGATGCGATAAAGTTCGATGACATCATAAACCAAGACAGGACGGTTGTATTCATCACGATGGAGGACACCTATGTAAGGATCGACACCAGCCTTAATCAGTGCTCCCTCTATCTTGCCATACAATACGCCATAGCCATAGTTCAGGAAAGCGTTGGCTACATCCATCGCCGGATGCTGGCTGCGCTGCTCAAACTGGAATTCCTCAGGCAGATACTTGATAATGGTGCTGAAATAGATGCGCGATGCCTGGCCCTCCCAACCTCGCAGTGTGGGTGCCACATCGCTCACCGTTTCGCCTTCAAGTTTGACAACCTTGTTGCGATAGTCCTCTATCCGATCGATGTTTCTCTTGCGTTCCCGATCATGAGCAGCATCACGTGGTTGGAGTAGTAACATAAGAGCCTGCTGATTCTCCATCTTCTGTATGATGACCTCCTTGATCCATTCGAGTGCAGCATGAGATGCGGTAAAAATAAGTTGTCCTTTTCGTATGGTGGAGATAGAACCATAACGCGGACTCCAGACGCGGCCCACGGGATGTCCTTTCCTGTCCATGAACATCACGTCGATCTCATGCTCTACTGCCAGCATTACGGCATCGCTTGTAATCTGAGCACCACGGCTGATCTGTATCGACTTGATGTCATCAACAGGAATACGCTGACGACCATCCTTAGAGGTGATGACAAACGCCTCGTTGTCGCGATTGAGCGATACGCCAAAGGTATTCAGTACTATCTCCATAGGCCACAGATTGTTTCCTTCAACTAATACTCGCGAAACTTCACAAACGAGAACTCCGACAATTTTGTCCCGTCAGCATTATAAGTAGTCTTCCGCTCGGTAGTAGATGCTACACACCGGATACCCATCTCTTTAAGTCGAGTGACAACCATAAAGGTGAATGTCATCTCGCCCATGATGTGGACGGTTATTTCCGCGCCAAAAGTATTCACTAGTTGTTCCACATATTCGTCTGCCATCTTATGTACTGCATCTGTATTTATCTCGGGTGACACAACGGGAAAAGGGAACTCCCCAATCTCACCATATTGCAAAGCCGCCTTCAACTGCTTCTCGCCCCATTTTACAGAGGAATGATTTGAAAAATTAATAAACTTGGGATGCATTTTATCGTTTGTTTTGCTTTGATATCATGTCTGCCACAATCTGGCTTAATGATGGTCTGTTTTCTCTATCTTGATACCACAAAGAGTAGTTGAAAGTCTGTATGTCATTGTCTCTGCATTTCTCCATAGCAAGTTGATACCTGTCTTTCGTGTATTCGTTAGGTCTTTCGTAAGTCACAAACAAACCACTCGAACTAGTTCCGCTAAAATTTCGAAGAGCACTACTAAACTTATCTATATCCGTTGTGTCAAATATCATCGTCTTGCATTCCACAAAAATCAGTCGAGTGCCACAATCAACTATGATATCAAATTCATTTTTGGCCAAGCCATCAGAATCGACGAACATGCCATTCATCCTGATGTCTCTTGCTTCAGGGAGTGTTTTCCTAAGTACCCCTGCCACTTTAAGTTCAAACCACCCCGCATGAAACAATATATCAAAAACATGCTCGCTCTCAAATTTTTCTACCTTTGTTGCTTTGGAGCCATTCAATGCCATTTTTGCCAATTTGGGCAAATAAGTCCATTCGAGGGTAGAACCGCTGTTGTCATCTGTTATTGCCCCATCAGCTTCCAATTCGGCATGAGTTATCTTATTTGTCATCTCAGTGAAAGCTTTTTTATTAACCTTTCTGATTCTTTCCACTTTCCGCATCACGTCAAAATCTGCAGATGTGTACTCATTGATGGAGCGATAGTCTTTCAGTGGCGTTCCATACAGTTCGAAGCGTGTGCTTATATCAATGTCGCAACGACGTATTTCTTTCGTTTTCAGGTCGGTTAACTGATTGGTTTGGTCCACATAGATGAAATGGACGGATTCAAGTTCGTTAAATACCTGATAAAATGATAAAGCCCATAGTTTGGTACCACTTGTCAGATTAATGGTTACCTCGCAATCATTATATTGCTCTCTCAGATTCAGAGCCAAATTCTCTATTTGCTGAAGATTGGTTGGTGAGCACTCCTTGATTTGGAATTCGCGTTTAGGAAACTGGGCTTTAATACGTTCTGCTTCCACGTTGCTTTGGGCTGAGCACACTAATACTACTGTATTGGCCTGCCCATTCTCCTTGATGCCAATATATACTGGGATAGGCTGACCTCCGACTAATGAAATATGTATCTTTTTCATATTACAGTCTTATTTCTTCCCTAAATACCTAAGTTCCTTCCCGTTTTTGACAATATCGACTTCAATGATATCCCCCGTCTTCAATTTGTCCTTTTTACCATTCATATCCAAAAGTTTAGGAGTAAGATCTTTACCGTTTTTGAGTTTTGCCTTTTTGATACTTCCAGAGAAGAAGGTAACCTCAGCTATACATCGTATTTGTTTTGCTGTTTTTTGTTCAATTGGTTTTAGCAATTCTGAATATAGTGGCAGATACTCTCCATATTTACTTTTCTTGGGTGTATGTTGTTTGCATTTAACAAATTCATCCAGTTCCATATAAACTAACTCCCTACCATTCTTGAGTCTATCTGTTTGGTTGGGATTAAGCATCAGGAAAAATTCTTTGATTTGTGGACTCTTCGAATAGTTCGGTATCTGACTCTCCATATAGTCAATGAATGCTTTGATATATTCCTCTATTTGGTTTTTATCAAAACCTGTTGTCGAGATAATATCATACTTACATACACCGTAGCCCATAGGCTTAGCAAATCCCAATGAATGGCAACTTTGCTTTTGCAATATTGTTGCATATAGGAGTGCTCCAAGCTCTATTGGTCTCAGATTGTGGAATCGAACATGAAAGACGAATTCGCTTCCTGCACCCAGAGGCATGGACGGATTGGTGTTTTCTATTTGATTTTCGTCTACATTGAACTCTGTTTGGTACTTCAGTCGAGCCGGATATAGTTTCCATCCTCTTAGTCTTGCGCTTTTATCCATCATCGTGGCGAACTTAGCATTGTCGTCAAGGAATCCATTTGTGCCTTGTTGCTCAAGATATATTGGATAATAAGAAGGCTTTGGTCCTCCCATATATGGAGCTATGCCACTTGCTTTTTCAAAGGGGTATTCCTCCTCACACAAAGCATTAGAAAACTGCACTCTTCCCTTAAGTGACTGTTCTGCCAATGTTTCTCCAAAGATACATTCTGAGAGATCGAAATCAATTCTTGTATGCTGTTCCCCCATGAAATCTTTAATTCTTTTATTGAAAGGCAACTTGTACAGATAAGATAAGCCAAACGAATGAATATGGTCATTTTCTACCTTGAAGAATACAGGAATACTTAAGTTTTGTTCTTGAGCCTTTTGCTTCCAATATTTCCAATCGGAAGAGTCCTTATAAATATAGGCGAAATCCTTGAATAGTTCACTTTCTGTATCAAACTTGAACACTCTTGGACTATCCGATTCTTGGAAAACAAACTCAAAGAATTTACCCGAGGCTGGTATCCCATTTCTTCTTTCTCTTCTGTTCCCAGGCTGGCCAGTAAATACAATACGACCTCTTATTGATCCGTTAGAGTCGAAACGAACTCCCTTCCTTTTGTCAACAGCAGCACTATTAGGATAAATTGTATAGCCGCTAAATTTATACACAGTAGTATGTACATCAGAATGACATTTCCTGTATTTGTATTCAGCTGTCCTATTTGAGTCCTTTAGTTTAGCACTTTCACCGAATAAAGTACAAAAATCAGAATCTAATTTTTCATCGATTTCCTTATGAGAAATCCTATATGGAATTCCATGGTCTGCAATTTCTATTTCACCATTGGCCTTCAAAGACATCCAACCACAATGAACAGATTCGTATGGCATTGAGTCACGATATTCCCGATTGTTCACATCCCGAATACTATAACGTTTATTGTCAATACGTTGCATTTTGCTGAAAGAGAGAATCTCCAGCAAATGGCGCAATTCTCCCTTGATAGAAGTAGAGGGAATAAAGTATGTCCCGTCGGGTGTCTTGCAGAAGGACTTGAACTCCTCAGAGTTCTTGTCGATATCTCTGATATATCCATTTCTGACAAAAATTGGGGTTAGCGCCTTTATCCTGACACAAAAGTCTCCACTAATACCATCGGAAAAAGGAACATCCTGTGATATCAGTTTACTCCATTCGGGGAAAACGACTTTGTCTGCCAATGGCACGAAATTAAATGGTGCTCTTATCATACTATTTCCTCCTTTTCTTTAAATCCAACAAATACGTTCTTGGTGAATGTGAGCACAGGCATACCCATGCAGTTTTCATCTTCTTTCTCCTCCCAATAGCGCAGGAACTTCAGCCAACGACCGTCCATCCTGTTTGAGAAGAAATACTTTCGCTCATTGTCTGGATTTGCGAAATCTTGCTCCACAACCTTATATTCTTTTATAACGTATTGGCCATCAACATATTTGACACTATAAGACGTACAACACTCTTTGTCGTACAGTTGTCCTTCAACGACAAAAGGATTCTTTGTCTCATCCAAACAAATGTCTAAAGCCTCGTCTTGATAGACCTGAGGAGACTGCTGGTCGCTCCACCAAAGATAGCCTTCACAGTTTTTGATATTAATTGTTTTCATAAATCAGTTCTCCATCTCGTTTAATTGTACCTTCAAAACATCCATTACCACGATTGACGCCACCACCAAGAGACAACATCCCTGAGCACAGGTCTTTAAGGGTTTCTTCAAAAGCAGTCTTTACAAGATCATCGCTTTTGAAGGCGGCATTATCTACCATGAGATTCAGAATAAATGTATGCCCTTTGGCAAAGAGTGTTTCTTCGTTGAAGAGGGCACCATCAATTGCACCACCTGTAAAGCGGTCAATTGACACATGGTTAAGAACTTTGGTAGATAACGGGACTTCCTCGATAATATCCGACATCAACACGTTTCCGCGCTTTTTATTCTGCAACTTTCCATCCGTTGGTTCACCTTCTGAACCGAACAAGGCCTTGACGGCTGTATTGTTCTTGCCTACATATTTCATGCGTTCCTCATCATTCAATGCGTCGGCAAATACCTGGGTGAGCCTATTATAATGGAAAGCGGTGCGATGCGAGAGAGCACCTTTGACCGAAGAAGCAGGAATAAGCACTACTCTTTCGCGATCTATTACTTGTGCGCACTCCCCACTCCAGTCTATGAATGTTTCCCTGACAAATGTCATATCAGCTTTGTCGTTACCAAAACCAGAACCAAACAGAAGGAAGTCTACGGGCTTCAGTTCTATCTCGTATGCTGCCCATCCTTTTGTTTTTGGCTTCTGCAATTTCAGAATATCAGCATCTTTCCATTCCTCGCTCAGAGACGATGATTTTTTCAGATACCACTCTCTCTGTTCCTCAATTGTCAGGTCAATCATCTTATATTGACACTGGTGCCCTACAACATCAATCTCACCAAAGCCAGAGCGGCTGCCAGATCCGATACGGAATGTGTCAGACATCAGAGTGTTTAGCAATTGCCTAAATGCAGCATCATCAGCCTCAGCAGACAACATCTCCATTTCGAAACAAAAGCGAGTGCCTTTGAGAACAATCTCTTCATCGAATTTGCCACTTTTTAAGGTCGCGCCGCGATGACCTATCTTTGCATGTTGGCGTATAGGCAACTGACGGAAATTCTGCAGGAACTTAGTATTGAGCGTTTCCTGAGAGAGAATGCCATCAAGAACCGTGCCATCACAGTCAAGCATTTTGGCCTCCGTAATGATAAGCGGTGATCCCATTTCTTGACTTCCCATCAGTCTCTCTTCGTCTTTGCCCAAGGTATGCCGTAACAGTCCTGCAATCGTCGTGCCTGGAATAAACGGCAGTCCATTGACATCTCTCAGTACGAGCGAATCACTCTTAATACCCTTATTGCCACTGCCAATGTTTAGTGGCGATTTGGCCTCGATGATAATTTTGGCCAGAAAACGATATTTATTCTCCATTGTCAATCCTCCTCTCTTGCTTTACATTTCTTAGCCATCTCGGATGCCAAGTTAATCATGATGCTTTGTAAATCCTTGTCTTTATTGGCTTTCATGAAGTCATCAAGACGCTTCTTCCTCCCGCGTTCTTCCCATTTGTCTTTGGCAATGCCGTGCGACAGATAAGAATCAATATATGAAATAAGCACATGACTATCAGGGCTTATCATCGCAATATTCCGAATGGATCCCCACTGAGAAGCAAAGGTTCCTTTACGGAAATAAGGTTCAAAAAATGCAACAGCATCCTGAACAATCTGATAAACAGTCTGGTTACTTTCCGTTGCATTCCGCTTATTCAGCAGGAAATCAATCAATGATGATACTGGTTTATCCTCATTAGGAATGACCTCTTTGTCATCTTCATAGTCTTCTAATGTGTACAAAGCTTTTCCTTGTTCATTGGGACTTCCTTTGAGAAAGGCTGGATTGTAGATAACCTTACCAAAGCCCTCGTTTTTGTACCAGCCAACGTATTGGCTTCGTTCAGGGCATGAAGCGCCATTCAACTTAATCACAAATACACTGCCTTTCTCTATGCCACAGCGTTCTGTGTCATAGGTGTGGCGTTTGCCATTCCAAGGGGCATACTGAAATGTACGAATCTGACTCTTTGTCCAATCTATCTCACCACCAGTCACCCCAAGGGCATCTGCTGTCGGCTGATAGGTGGGCTCGCCGTTTTCGTCAAGGAATATCAGACGCCCATCAGCATATACCGTTATATAACCGGATGCAGGAACAGATTCTGTAGAAGCCATTTCCTTATAATCAGTGGGTTCAATATTGACCAGACCAAATTCAGCAGAACGCGAACGTCCGATATGTTTCATACCGCAAATGGCGTCAATGACAGTTTTGTTCATATCATCAGATAAATCTGACTCTATCTCAAAGTACAAGACGAGGCCCTTGGACAAAGCCTCATAGCCAAACATCTGATGCTCCTGACTACGCCGCTTTTGGCTGTCGTAAGCCGATTTTATGGTAAAGTTCTTATGTGTATCGACATGTATGCCTTTTGTCTCATCAAATGAGTAGAACCCCTCACGGCATTGTTTGAGTTGTTTGTCTCTGATGGCTACTGCATCATGGTCAGTAAGATGGTGGATATAACACTCTTTGCTGGCAGAACTTAACTTAGGGTAATACATCGATGCAGGCACTTTCAATCCTCTGATACCAGGAACAGATGGATGAGCATCGCCGAAACGTACCTTACCAGAGTGAAACAGTTCAAGGGATTCTACTGAACTGTCAGCATATAATTCTTTGGCTACTATTCCAAGGAAATTGTTTCCTGGAATAAAGTCGAGTGTTTTTTGATTGCCTTCACTGCTTGATGTCTGACTTAATACGATATCAGACTCAAGTGTACATTTGAATTTCAAAGTCTTTGTCATATCAGGCCTCCTTTTTAATCGTTATCTTACAACGTCCATAACCGCGATTTCTGCCTGTTCCCAGTCGCTTGATAAAGTTCATGGCATCTTCTACCTTTTGTAAAGCATTCTCAGGCACACTTAGAATTACACCTTCAAGTTTACAGGGCACAACAGTTTCGATCTTCCTTAATGAATGGTCTTTTGCAATACCATTTTCGTCTATGCTTGTGGAAGCAAAGCTTTCATACAAAAAGGACTGTAGTTTTTGCTCCAGAATATATTTACGCTCCGCAGAGGGGATGACTGCATTACTAAAGAATGAAACTCCCACCTTGTGATTGACTTCATTGCCAGAAATGCCAAAGACCAAATTAATGGTTTCTAAGTCATCAGTAATGGCAGATGCTGCTTCACGAAGAAGACCTTTGATGGTTCGACCAGGAATATAGGGTAATCTATCTTTGTCTTTAATGACCAACGCATCAACATCGGCACCTGCTGCCAACCCAGAGCCACAATGCCAATTAGAGAAAAACTCTATCTCGTATTTGATTGTACTCATATCTTTATTCTTTAGTTTGCTGATTCATGATTGTGTTATAGGCTAATACATCGAAGGCCATACATCGTTTATCTGTCTCGCTGGTCAATCTCTCAACAGCTTCGGTATTTGAGAATATCTGAAGCATTCTCCCTTTACGCTGATCTGCTTTACTCTTATTCTCAAGACGAAGAGAGATCCAATTCCTCAGACCAGACTTTACGCCATCTCCATTTTCAATATTAAGTAATGTACTGGCATCTATAAGGTCATTGACAGTATTTTTCTCGTTCTGAGGGAATATGTAGTAAGGCCCAGCTTTGAACGACAGACCATCTTTAGCTGTGAGCTCTCTTTTGATAATGTCCTCATAACTAATAATAAAACTATCCTGAACCTTGTGGAACAACATACAAGAAGGAGGGAGATGATTTGAGTTAGCACCATGTATAGCTTTCGTGTCCTTTTTAGCGTAGCCACATAATTCCTCAGCCAATTGGTATCCATAATAGAAAGGATAAGAAGACTTTATAAAAGCTATACCTGCACAGGCTGTCAGGAAATCCTTACCATCGGCAAATACAGATTCCTGTCTGAGAATTCCGCCAAGATGTTCTTGTGTCTTTTCTTCAAATGCCTTGATAAAGGCATCGGTATATGCGATAGCCAAATCGCCACGAATAATAACCGTCATATCGTCGCCACTTAGGACTACGGGACGAATAGGGATAATTTTCCTATCTGTAAACTTACTCTCTATACTTCGATAGGCTAATTGGGCTGCCTCTTTGGTCGCAGCATCCAGTTCCCGAGAAAAACGGCTAAAGATATCTTTGTTCTTTCCAACATTTTGAACGACTTTCCCCAAACCATTTCCATCAGCATGGATAATGGCTATCCAGTCGTTTTTCCCCGTTATGTCATTAGTTTTTTTTGCTACGGCACTCTTTGGAATTGGAGAGATTCCAAAACTCTTTTCGCACAGCCCTTCAGTATCAACATAACATTCTTTTTGAACAGTAGGCTCATCCTTATAATCTTCTTTGCCTGCTATCTTAACTACAGGCTGTCCGGTATTGTTCGTCCTCTTCATGCCCAACAGTCCATAGGTCACACTGCGCTGAGGTTTGTTACGTTGTATTTTAAGTAACGCCTCAATTTGGTCAATCGACTTGCCGAAGTCATTATCATACAATACAACTGCTTGGCTGATAGTTATGCCCGGTGCCATAGTCATTACCTTCTTCGGGAACTCACGTACTGCTTTTCTGCAGTCCTCTTCACTATCAAAGATAAACTTGATGTTTCCTGCTGCACGTACCACAGACTCTCCATTCTTTGCAAACTCATCGAATGCTGAAGTGCAAATCTGCTCTACCAGTTCACTAGCACCAACAATGTGCCTCAGTTCGTTGGTTTTGAAGATGAATTCCTGAATACCTTGTACGGCAGCTCCATAAAGATACTTACTCATATTTATAGTTTTATTTTGTTATTAGTGATATAATTCCACACCCGATGCTGGCATTCTTACCTATCCCGATGTTATTAGGAATAGACAGGTTGCACTTGAAGTCGGCATTAAAGGCCATCATCTTTACACCTTTATTATGTATAAGGTAGGAATCACTGATCTCGGTAATCTTCAGAGTCAGTTCCTTTTCCAGATGGATATCCAGCCCCTTTAGCATGGAGAGTAGATTGGCTTTCAGGATGTTTTCGAGAAATGACACCTTTTCCACGACACCTTCGATGCCTTTATAGCGCTGGTAGTTCTGTGAGTTGAGAGGCAACCATCTGCTAATATGGTAATTAAACATCTCTTCCCAAGTCTGGACAAGAATCCTGGCTGGCTGTATTCTTCCTGTGTTGCATGTGATCTGCCGGTCACCGATGGTCAGCGTACCAT
>AUXO010695011.1_pt1 | contig 14326 bp, 25 predicted proteins | sample 768731 | NCBI WGS metagenome assembly AUXO01 (sample SAMN02715735, study PRJNA202380) | gut metagenome | biome: sheep rumen | host: Ovis aries | place: New Zealand: Palmerston North | reverse complement strand
TATATTTTATATTTTTCTAGTACGTCCTTAACAATTTTATCTACCTTTTTTGCTTCTTCTTCTGTTTGAACCCTTCCTTCGCTTTGATATACCACGCCACGTTCAAGAAGGAAATTATAGTTGTCAAACTTATTGAATTGCTCCATTATGAGTGCATGAAACGTTTCGCTATTTTCTTTATCGTATACTATTGATATTGGTAATGGAGAATCGCAGATTATAACATCTACTTTATCTTTTAAACGCCATATTTTATGAAACTGTTTTCCAAAAATATAAATCTGGTCATCCATTGTCTTAAATGATTCTTCCCAAACCTTATCTTTGGCAAATTCTAACGCCATTTCACAATTCACTCCTTTCATTTTTAATTCAGCAAAAACTTTTGCTGCTGTAGTTGATTTACCAACTCCTGGCCCTGCAAATAAATTAATTACTATTGCCATATTATTCAAGTTCTATTTCATTATATTCAGTTAGTTCTATATTGTTCATTCTAAGCCATCCATCAACAGCATGTTTAAGTTCATATCTTGTTATTTCTGTATTTGGGCGGCCTATAAACCCATTTAAAACTTCTTGTAAACTTTTTCTTTGTTTTTCTGTTAATATACCATAAAGAAAAGAATAATCATACTGTTCGTACTCAAACTTTTTCATTTGCTTTTATTCTAATTTCTGCAATTTTACAATAGTCCTCATTAGCATCTATGCCAATATAATTTCTTTTTAAATCCATAGCAGCCAGTGCTGTTGTTCCACTTCCTATAAATGGGTCTAAAACCAAATCACCTTCGTTAGTCCAAGTTTTAATATGCCTAAACGGTATCTCATATGGAAAAACAGCTGGATGCTTCATTTTTTTGCCATCAATTTCATACAATATTTTATTCTGAGCCACTGATAAATCCCAAACGTTATAATCTACAGTTTCGTTACTCACAAAATAATCTATATCTTTTCTATCATTGTCGGTGTTAATGACTCTTACTGTTGATTTATAATGCTTTCCGCTTTCTGTACATTTTCTCATTATAGGGTTGAATGTTTTCGGCTTCCCTTTAGACAAAACAAACATATATTCAAAACATTGCCTATATCTAGGTTGTTTGACTTCTGGCATTGGATTGGTTTTATGCCATATCATTGTATCGTTTAGATTTAAACCAATATCTCTAAAATAAAGCACTTGTTTAAATGGAATACAAGTTTCAGACCCTTTTTCTGTCTTATCGCCAACAACCCACACTATTACACCTCCTGGCTTTAATACCCTGTTTAATTCATTAGCAATCTCTTTAAACTTATCATGATTCCATTCAACCAACGTGTTTCCATAATTTCTAAGATTGCTATAAGGTGGTGATGTTATAACCATATCAACGCATTCTGTGTCTATTTTTTCTAAAACGCTTGTAGCGTCTCCGCAATAAATTTTGTTTATGTCAATCATATTATCTAATTCTTGCTATGTCTCCAAGCGCTCTAATTTTCCCATTACTACTATCGCGTAGATTAACATATTTTTCAGTCAATTTCCATCTATATTTCATATTACAATTTTTTAGTCCTGATAAAAATTTATGAAAATATTTAAAAGCTTTTTTAAATTCTTCTAAATCAAACACCTCGTCTACTTCATAGTTATATTCTCCCTTTAAAATTGATATAATGCTTTCTTGTGTAATCATTTCTCAAAAAATTTTTTCTTTTCCAACATAAGTAATTTTATTTCGTCAATATTATCTGTGCAGTTTTCGATACTGCAAAGTTTTACGCCATATGTTTCACAAGTAATTCTAACGTTATCATACCTATAAAAACTTTTTGGGCAAAATACTATAAGCTTACCACTTCTTGCATGTAAACCAAGTTCTAGTAAAGAAATTGGGGATTTAGAATCGCCTAATATATTCATTATTATATAATCTGCTTTTTCCATATGCTCTAATTCCCAATCTATCTGTCTTTCAACTTCTTTAGAACTTGCATTTTTATCCCAATTGTTTCTTCTAGGATTAAAAATATTAACTTTAATTTCATTAGAATAATCACAAATTTCTTTTTGCCAATTAAATGATTCTCCGTTATCAATTGTTCCAGCAAGAAAAAATGTTAATCCTAAATTATTATAAGATTCTAATCTATTTGGGGCTTCTAATATCATATTCTTAACATGGTATAATTACGCTGTAAATATCAAATAAAGTTTTAAAGTTCATTCTTGACATCGTTATAAAATACTCATTATTTGTGTTTTGGCTTTTTCCCACAATTTTATAATAATTTTTAAACCTTTCAAAGAATTCTTTATTATTGCAAACAATACTAATGTCATTAAAACCTAGTCTTTTGCATAATATACTTTTTGCTTTATCAATAGTTAACATATTATTTTTTAATAACATTTCCAATTCTTTCAACAGCAATATTATAGTATTCTTCTACTTTTTCAATACCAATAAAATTTCTATTATTAAGTATTGCCATTTTACCGGTTGTTCCGCTTCCCATAAATGGGTCAAAAACAATATCATTTTCATTAGACCAACTTAAAATATGGTCTTGTGCTAATTTTTCAGGAAAAATAGCTGGGTGTTTAAAAGCGTCTTTATCCTTCGTGCTTCCATTAAGTCCTACAGAGTAATACCAAATGTTTCTTCTAGGAACTTCTTCATTTATATCAAAATGAAAATCTTTTTTAGATGTGAATTGTCCATCTTTATCCCTATTAAACTTTTTTTCTTTCCTAAAACATCGTTTATCATTCCATTTATTACTCCTAGGCTCTTTTAAAATGTTTGTAGTTTTTGGCTTACCTTTAGAAAAAATAAACATATACTCAAAAGATTGTTGGTATCTGGTTCTTGCATTTGGAACTGGATTATTTTTAGCATAAATCATGGTATCGTGTAGCTTAAACCCAATTTCCATAAAATATAATGCTTGCCTAAAAGATGTTCCTGTTTCTGAACCATTTTTCATTTGGTCATTTACCACCCAAACAACAATACCCCCATCATTTGTTATGTCATATAAACGTTTTGCTACTTCTTTAAAAATATCACTATTCCAAATTAATGTTCCATTATAATCATATATCTCATCATATGGAGGGCTAGTAATAGTTAAGTCAACTTTTTTGTTATCTTTAATTAAAATATCCATTGATTTTATGCAATCACCCAGAAATAAATCAAAATTAGCCATTTTAAGTCAAAAATGGGAGGTCTTCTTGCGAAGATACTCCCATATATTTTAATTAGTTATTTTTAGTAATACTTGAAGAACTACTATTTGTTAAATCTATTCCTGTATCTTCTTTATATTCCTCATTAAGAGCAGACATAGATTTTTCGATACTGCTACTAAGTGCAAGTGATGCATCATTAACACTAGCAGCACACCTATAAGCAGTAAGTCCGGTACTAATTACATCATAATTGTTATAGAACTTTTTCTTTGTTGTAAAACCTCTATATTTAACCCCTATATCATTAGCATCTTTTGCGTCAGAAAGGTCATTGCCTAAATAGATAAATTCCCAAGAATACTTTTCTGTTTGCTCTTTAATTCTATCTTTTATATCTTTTAGCCTATATTCAGTAGATGAATTTTCGCCACCGTCTGTTATAATAACAATAAGGTTTTTACTGGGGCGCTCTGATTCATCCATGTTAGATAACCATTTACCAACATCATCAACAGCAGTTCCGATACCGTCATAAAGTCTTGTCATTCCACCAACAAAATAATCCAAATTGTTTACATCATCAAGTTTCTTTCCAAGATAAATTTGCTTTACATCACTTGCAAATTCATAAAGAGACACAATGCATTCACCTTCTTTTACTGCTTTTTGTTCATCAATTGTTTTGCGAAATCCTCCAATAACATCTTTCTCACTTCCGGCCATAGACCCTGATGAATCTATGATAAAGCATACATGAATAAGTTTATCTTTCATATAACAATTTAATTTTTTTTATTATTTTTCTTTTCCTTTTTAGCTAATCTTTCTTCTTCCTTACGTTGTTTTTCCTCATCTTCTATTTGTTCGATAACAATATATGATTCCTCTGCAATATCTACATAGTTAGTATACTTTCGCCTCATTCTAAATATTTCTCTTGAAAAGTCATTATCAACATTTAGTTTATCTTTTTCTGTGTCATAAGAAATATTTGAAATCGCTCCCTCCATTAGAATGTGTTTGTGTTCATCTGAAAGTCTATCAAAAGCTTCCTCATAAACAAGTAGTACAACATCTTTTTTTGTTAAAAAATGTGTTGTTGCGTTTGCCCTTTGAACTTTAAGAATTGATTTCGACTTAGTTACTGATAAAACTTTTAGGTCAATACCTATCTGAGCAAGACCTGTATTTTCAAATTTTTCTTGTGCCAAATCTGCAATATCGGCTGATGTTTCAAAAATTTTCATACTTGTACTTCTATTTATTTTAACTAAAATTAACAAATATTTTATATAATTCACAGCAAATATACAAAAAATATATTAAAAAAAGAAATAAAATGGTTAAAATATGAGTAAAAAACCAAAAAGAAACATATATCACATCATTTTGACAAGCAATGGTAAAATGATTAAAACATTATATAACTGTGCATCTGAAATGCTTGTTAATAAAAAATTTAAAGAACTTATTGCTGAAAATAAAAAAATAAAATTTCCAGTAAGATATATTAATATTGGTAAATTAGTTAATGCAAATTATGAACTGTTCATAATTAAAAGAAATGATGATAATATAAAATCAACAAAACTTAAAGATGAAAATGGTAAAATAATAAATTTTGAAACAAATGATGAAAACTGGATAATATATGACAGGGAAAATTACGATAAAGAAGAAACATTTTGGGTTTACGGCTATCATCCTGTGTTTCAAAGAAAAAATTTTGAATGGATATATGAAAATTTAATAAAAAATGATTTAAATAAATTCAATTTAAAACAAATATTAGTATATCAAAATAAATTATTAATTTCAAAAACAAATTCTCTTGAAATGGTTCTATGTAAAAATATATCTGATTGTATAAGGCTATTTAACGAATTAGAAAAAGAAGCAATTAAAAATAAACTAAAATACATATTATTTTCTGGTGATGCTTTTAACAGTAAACTCAGAAAATCATGGTTTGAAAAAATAAAAAAATTAACAAATTGGTCAGATTTAAAAATTCGTAGAAATTCTTTACGCCCATAAAAAAATCGGAAAAGTTATTTTTTCTTTTCCGATTCTTCTGTTGTAAATATAATATTAAGATTTTCAAATTTAACTATAACATCATTGTCTGATGGTATAAATTCTTTTCCTTCTGGTTTATTTCTATAATAAAGGTCTTCATCTATTTTTTTTAGTTCGTCTTTTGAAACATTAACAACTAAATCACTTTCATGCGTAATTCCATTGTCATGTAAAAACTTGTTTATATAATCCCCAAGTTCAAAAATCTTATTACTATTTAAAGTTAGTTCCATTATACTGTAAATGTTATTACCCAACTTGAAATATCATCAACAATGTCGTTTTCCAAATCAGTTATTGTTCTCCATGTTGCACCGGCTTCTTTCATTGAATCAAGGTATTTAACAACATTTTTCAAATCATCATCAACAAAATCTCCACTTCCGTTTTTACCTTCTCTTATGTGGAAAAAATACTGATAATACCCGCCATTTCTCAAAGCAAATACTGTTTTTACTTCTTTTCCATTTTCAGATAAAGAATTAATAACTTTAGAAACCTTTAGCAATTCTTCATCATTAATAAAATCATTTTTAGCCCCATTAAAATAATATAACTTATACCCATAATCATCATATAAAGTATATTCACTTGATGGCATATAAGCGCAAAGTTTTCCATTTGAAAAACGACAGCCATTTATTGAATGCGTGATTTCTAGCAAATCTTTAACGCTTGCTGTTGTCCTTAACAATTCTTTTGCTTCTTCTGCTGTGTCTATTCTATTTTTTAATACCTCACTGGTATCTTTAATAAATTTTTTTCCGTGAAAAAATAATCTTTCAGCAATGTATTTAACCTTATCGAATAGTGTACTCTTCATTTTTCGTAAACATTTTTTTAATTTTATTTTTATAATATTTTAATTTATAGTTTAAAACTTCATTAAAAGTAAGTTTAACTTTCTTTTTTCCATTTATAACATCTTTTATATCTTTGCCCACATTACCTTTAAGCATATCAGCCCAACGATTTTTTTCTGACTCAACAGCACGCTCTGTCATTATTTTATCGTTTTTCCAACCTCTTAATTCACGGCTTAACTCATAACTTTCATTCATCGTTATTACTCCTTTCTATTGCTTCTTGTGTTGTATGTATTAACCAACATGCTCCACTGGTAAACATTCCATCTAAAAATATTATAATTGGCCAAAATATTTTATCAGATAATACAATATTCATAGGAGTAAATGGAACTAATGGGAAAAATATCAAATTAACTGCACTTAACACAAATCCACACCATGTCGGAAGACATATGAAGCATGACATCATTTCTTCTAAAACTGGATAATTTTCTTTAAAATGTTCATGCATTTTTTTAAATATATGAAACGGACCATTTGCAAATATTATAATATTACAAATTCCATAACAAATAAACGAATAAATAATTAATAAAGACAATTGCATATTTTATATATTTTTTCTTTTATTTCTTCATCGTTATCAGAATAATTGATATAAACTATTTTTATATTATTACTGTTGCATTTTTCTAATTTAGCAGCATCTAATTTTTTTCTATGTATAAATTCTTTTTTTCCTCCAAAAATACATACTGGTTCAAAATGTTGTATTCCTTGACATTCTATTGCTGCGTTATAGTCTGGTAAATAAAAGTCTAAATGTTGTTTTCCAATCCAAGGTATTGTATTTTTTGATGCTTTCTGAATGAATTTTATGCTATTTTCTATTAGTAATTTCCTAACATTATTTTCCAATTTGCTTTCACAGCATATAGGACAGCCAACTCCTTGTAAATGATGAGAAGGCAACTGCCAAAATTCTCCATGCTTACGACATATAATACAAATTTTCGTATTGTTATTAATATATTTTACTTTTGAATAATCATATTTGTCACCATGAACCTTTTTAGCTTTTTCAATAAATTCTTCATTAGTATATTTTTTTAAACCAGCGCATGATGGGCACCCATGTCCTTTTATGTGATGCATTGGTAAAGTGAAAAATTCTCCATGTTCAGGACAAATTATACACACTTTTGTTTTTTGATTAATATATTCTACTTTGAAATAATCATATTTATTGCCATGAATCTTTTTAGCCATTTCCACCCATTCTTCTGTTGAGTATTTATAACTTCTATGAGAACACTTAGGGCAAGATTGACCATGTTTATGCTCTAACGGGGTTTGTTCAAATATACCATGTATTGGGCAAATTATTTTAACTTTTTCTTGACATGTTTTATATTCAACTAGTGAATAATTATATTTATCTCCATGAACCTTTTGAAATTGTTTTATAACTTCATCAGTGTTTAGTTTTCTACTCATAATGTACTGTTATATTCACCTATTATATTAAATTCATGCCTCTTCTTCTTTTTCGTCTGCGTTAGTTTCATCAGCAACTACTGTTGTATCTTCAGTTTTTTTCCTTTTTGTGTATTTTCTCTTTGGCTTTTTAGCTTTCACTTCTTCAATTATAAATTTTAAATTTAAAAGCCTTTCATATGGTTCTTTTTTAAAAAGTTCTTTTAACTCATTTACTTTTTCATTAAGAAGATGTATTTTTAACTCAGCATCTTTATTTGCTTCAATTGTTTCTTTTATTATAGAAAAAATTTCGTCCAGAGATACTTTATTCATGTCGCCATAGTAATAATACTCTCCAACAGTTTTCTCGCTTTTAGCGGGCTTTATGTTACCATCTACTGATGGATAAACCTGCCATCTTGGAGGAAAATTTACTTTAACTATGATGGCATCATTAAAATATTCAATACCTCTAAAATAGTCCCCTAACTTTAATATTTCGTCTTGTAACATTTTATTTTATAATTTGAAAATCTTTATCTTTACATAAAAGATAAAAAAAATGCCCAACAAATAAAGATTTTGTTAAGCATTTTAATATATATTTTTATTTTAAATCAAATGTTGCTGATGCTCCAACCATTATTCCCCATTGCTTATTACATACATCATATCCTGCTGTAACACTAGGGCCAAAACTAAATTTTTTCCAAAATGTTTTTTTATCTTTTTTCTTAAACACTGTTACATCTGTAATATCAGTAGTATGTGTTGCATCATTTATTGTAACGTGATTTAGCCCATTATCGTATTCTTTATTTACTATTGTAAATTTACTTGATGTTTTAATATCTAAAGAATACCAATTAGGTTCTTCATTTGAATTAATTTTTAAATTATAGTTCATTGTATCGTTAGGAGATGCATTTGTATACTCAAATGTTTTAGGAGATTTAATAGAATCTCTATATACAGTATCTTTAATTATAATTTTCCCTGTGCTATATTTTTGTTTAGCAGTAAACTGTACAAGAAAATCTATTTTATCTTTGCTAGCTTCAAGTGAATCATATAACTCTCTATTCTTTTTTTTCAACTCTTTAATTGACGTTTCATAATATATTTTGTTATATGTATTAACACTATCTTTATATTCAATTTCATCTATCTTTTTTTTGTTTTCACAAAGTTTGTAATGAACATAACATAATAAGCCAGCAGTTAATGCTACAAATACAAAAAGTATAAGTACATTATGTTTCGATAACCATTTTTTTATTATACCCATATTATTGTTCTTTTAATTGTACAGTTAAATCAAGTAGTGGGGTAACAATTTTACCGTATTGTTCAATTCTTTGCTTAATTACATCTTCTGTTACTTGTGGTGATTCGTGGAATGAAACACATAAAAAGCCAAGAGGAAGCCCTCTAGATGTAAGGTATAGCATACCTAAAAATCTACCACCAATTTTTTCTATATGAGAAGCAAAACCATTGTCAATCAAAGATATTTCTTTAATGCTTCCAAAAATGTATTTATGTTCTGCTAAATAATGTGGATACCTATATAAAGTCAATGGAATGTCTTGAAATTGCATTGCAACTCTTTCAACATTTTTTTCCTCATTAGGTTCTTCATAAGACATATCAGCATATCTAAATGGCAAACCTGTTGCATTTTTTTTACCATTATGCAATTCAAATACAAATGCTCTGTCTGCATTTAAAGTATAGCAAAGCATTTCAAGCTCTTTTTGAATTTTTGGAGTGACTTTATCTGTTCTTATGCCAAGTTTTGCTTCTTCCATATTCAAATTGTTTTTTTCTATTTTCTCAGCCAACGCCGCTATAAATTCCTCACTATTAACAGCATTATATGCAAACTTAAAACTTAAAAACAACAATAAAAATATAGTAACTGTAATAGCAACTTTAAAAATAGATTTAACAGATGCATTTGTTATAAACCCAAATGCATCTTTTACTACTACAAAGTATTTGTTAACGCCCTTACTTTCACCAGGTTTTTGTGGGGTAGAAACGTTAACATTAATAACGTTCTGCCTCATTTGTTCAGTATTTTTTTCCATTTTAGTTTTCAAATATTTATAAGGTTATTGTTGTTTTATTTCATCAACTGTCTAGCCTTGTTAATCATATCCGAAAACTCTTTATTTTCATTCATTCTTGACTGTGGGTTAGTTGTCGTAAAATAGTCTTTACTCTTATATCCATAAAGAGCTTTAATCCTATTCATTTCTTCATTAACCTGAGTCTTGTTTAGTTTTTTTGTAACATTAGGCTGTTTTGCAGTCCACTCTACAAGATACTCGTTATCGGCAGTATCTTTCATTATAAATCTTTTTCCTTCTACTTTGTATTCATCTGGAACTTTTGAAAGCATATGTCCTTCTGAAAGGAACTGTGTATGCTTAAACTGAAGTTTACTAATTTTCTTTGATTCAAACATAGTGTCACTATTTTCTTCTGTTTCTTTTTTATATTTACTGCTAACCAATCCATCTGTTTTGCTTCTATCTTTTTCTTTTTTGGATTCTTTAGCATGGTCGGCAATATCTTTACTTAGATTGTTTGAATCATAGTAAGAATTACCAAAAGGTTCATTTTTGTGAAGTTTTTCATTTTCTACAGATGGGTATCCTTTAATTTGTGCTTTTACCCTGTCTTTAAATGGCTTTGATATTGAATCATAGTCAAGGTCTGACATACCTCTATTATTAGCAGGGGTCACAGAATTTCCTTTTTTTCTTTCTGCGCCCAAACCTCCATCATACGCTTCAGTCTCTTTCTTAATACTTTTATAGGCCTCATCGTTGATTTTTTTGTTATCCTTCGGTACGTTTTTACCAAAAACCGGCTCAAACTCGTTTTTTGCTTCTACCGCTTCCCTGACTACTCTTTTCAAATCGCCTACATTATACTTTCTATCCATATATTTGATTTTAAATTAAATAATTCTATAATTATAAATATCCCTGAACTTGAGTTAAATACAATCCACGTAACATTTGTTCAAACATTAACTGAGTTCTTTTATTTTTATTGGTCTCAGTTTTTAATTTTTCATCTATCTCTTTAACGGCATTTACAACTTTTACATTGTCTAAAATACCACGCTCGTCATAATAATCTATCATATTTTTTTAACCTTTTGGACTGTAAATAGGTTTTCTTTGTACGTTTCCTGAATTTTTATTCCATTTTGCTTTACCATCTACAGAAAAACCTTTATGCCTATCAGCAGTTTCTTTATCTGGGCCAAACGGTACTGTATACTGTCCTGCTTCAGGGTTTGTTCCTTTTGGAGCATTTCCACTACCTGTTTGCATTACTCCGGCAGCATCAGTTGCTTCACTAATACATTTTTTTACCGCTTCTCTAATGATTTTATGTAAATCTGATTCGGTTAATCTAATTATCTGTTTTTTCATAAGCTATTAACTATATTATATATTTTTTTATCCATATTAAATGCCCAAGGTAGCAAATCTATTTGTGTAACAGGAATCCATATAAATATATCATTTTCCCCATCGCCAACACCTGGTTTGTGTTCATCTATTGTTCCATTAAGTACTGTCATATAGTTTTTTCCTAAATTCTGCCCAAACCTTGTTTCATATTCTTCATCGCCAATATCTTTTAGTAAAGACGGCTGTATAACTATTCCACTTTCTTCACGCACTTCTCTAACTGCTGCTTCCTCCGGCGTTTCTCCATAAACAGTATCACCTATATTTCCTACAGGTACATTATATAAGCCTCCATAATGCATCCCTCTTCTTTTTCCTGCTAAAACGCATAAATTACCTTTTTTATCTTTACAAAATATATATGTTGCTACTGAATCATAACGTTGAGGCCTAACATCATCAAAAATAGATTCATTTATGTTTTTCTTTTTTCCGTTTTCAAAAAAATATGAATAAAGCCTTTTTATTTTTTGCTCAAAATTTTTCCTTGGAACTCTATATTGCAAATAATGCATTGATTTCATTTTGCCGTCTGCATCATTTGGCTCATCTATATTTTCTTTTTTAGAAATAATGTCTCTATCCATCATTTTGTTCAAGAGAATACTTTTACTGATGCCATAATTTTTAAAAAATCCACTTGGTTTTGCCCCTATTGGGTCATCGAGCAAATCCTTAATAAAATTTTTAACCTCAGTAAAAAACTTAAAAAAAGTTACTTCATCATTTTCGCTTTCTTTTAGTAAAATTAACTTATTTTCATTTAAATATATTTTCATTACGCTCTTGATACACTTGTTTTCCAGAAATTATTTCTTTGCCATAAAATTTTAAATAATTCATTTACAACTTCAGAACTTAGTTCTTTAACCTTTTGCTTAAATTCACGAGAAGATAAAGTAGAATTTAATTTACTGCTAATCATAGAATTAACATCAGATTTACTAAGTTCTTCACTTATTATTTGCTGTAATTTCTTCTCGTTTTCATTCATACACAATATTTTTATATAAATATTTTATAAACATAAAAAAACCCCTTAACAAAGGGGCTTAATATTATTTATTTCTTTCTGAAACTTTTTTTAATTTATCCATAAGGTCTCCATCCTGTACTAATCCTTGCTTCCAGTTAAGAAATGCATCACGTATTTTGCCTAAAGTTCTTGAATTTGAATCTGTTAATTGTAATCCTTCTGACCACACATAGATTCCTTCTGAAGAAGGGTCGTTGAATCTGAACTGGAATGTTGTGTTCATAGATGGTATTTCTCCATTTAATACTAAATCATCCGCATCAGGATAATACAAAAGTGAATCATCATTAAATTTAACTTGTTCTCCTACAGTTTTAAGGATTGATTCTTCTTGCGATACTCTGACATCGCCAAACTGAGGCGTTTTTTTTGTTATTGGAAACGATTTATCATGCTTTTCATCATTAAAATCTTTACCTTCAGTTAATTTTTTTTTTTGATTTTTTCCTTCTGCTTCTTCCATGAGAATTTTTGAACGTGTCAAAAAATTATCTTCTTCAACAACAATTGTTTTAACAGGTAAAGGTTTAACAGTAGATTTTTCAATTCTAACCCTCTCAACCCCTTCTCTAATGGTGTTAAGCATTTGTTTTGTTACGTCTTTTGCCATATTTAAAAATCTATCATTTGTCCATTCCAAAGATAACCAAAATTTTGGTTAAACTTTTTAATTATTTTATTTACTTTACTTTCTTTTTTTTCGGCAACAATTGATTCGCCATTTTCTGTTTCTTCAACCTCTTCCTCTTTAGTAGACTCTACTGGGCTTAACACTGCTGGGTCGCCATTAATTACTTGTGTGTTTACAATATGTATTTCATCATCGCTTTCTAGTTGCTTATAAGCGCTTTTTGCTTCTTCTTCAGATGCCTTTGTTAAATCATATTCACCTTTTTCATTTTTAAACTTTTCCAAATTAACTTCTTCGATTGTTGATGAAACTTGTGTTTTTTCAACTATACTTGGAATTTGTTGTTCGGTAATTTTTACTACCTTTTTAGACTCTTTACTTATTGTATTTTTTTTTGCTGAAGACTTTTTCTTAGTTTCTGTTTTTTTAACAGATGTTTCTTTCTTTGCCATTATAACATTAATTTATAATAAATATTATTTAAAAATAAAATCTGCTCCTTCAATTAATAAAATTTCGCTACGTAGTTTTTTTAAACTTTGTTCCTTAATTTGTCGAACACGTTCTTTTGTGATTCCAAGGTCATTGCCAATTTCTTCAAGGTTTTTCTCTTCTTTTTTATCTATCCCATAATATTGTTCTACTATGTATCTTTCTCTCCAAGAAAGTTTTTCAAGAATTTTATCTACTATTTTCTTTTGATTTTTATGTAATTCCCTTTTTGCCTCATCTTCTTCATCAGACATTATTACTTCTTTTTTAATTACATATTCATCATTTTCATCACGAGTAAAATTATTTGTTATTACAGGATGATTTAAAAAAGTGTTCTCATCTTTCTCATAATTTAAACAAGCTTGTCGTTTCTTTATAAATTCTTGCATTGAATTTCTAATCCACCATACTGCATATGAAATAAATTTAACATCTTTTTCTGGGTCAAACTTCTGAATTGCTTTTACTAAACCCATATTACCTTCAGAAATAAGGTCAGAAATAGTTGCACCTTTACCTTTATATCTACTTGCTACATTAAACACAAATCTTAAATTAGCAGTAAGTATCTCATTCTGCGCCTTTAAATCACCTTCTTTAGCCTTTAATATAAGTTCTTTCTCTTTTGTCCTTGTTATTGGCTTATATTTTTTTAACTCATCATAATAAGTTTTTACGGTGGTGCTAAAATCATTAACATATTGATTTGCCATTTAAGTTAAACATTTTCCTATACATTATTTTTCAAATAAGCCTGAAGACACCCACTCTTTTGAAAACCATACATTGTTTGGTATCTCATTGTTAAATTCATCAGTTGCTTCTTTAAACATTTCTATCATTTCTTTTCCGGTATATCCACATATTGTTGCTTCGTATGGCATATTTCTATATGCTACTTTAAAATTTTTTTCTTTATTTTCTAAAGCACATTTATACATGTTTTTAATATATCCTATTATTTCATTTTTTGGCATCCCTCTTTTAATTGGTGGTAAGCGGTAATCTTCAAAGTTAAGATTTGTTGTTGGTAAACCATATGATGAACCTTGCAAGCCTTCTCCTTGACCTTTTTTAGCCCCAAAAAATATTAATGCCACCTTTGCC
>AUXO015988604.1_pt1 | contig 14327 bp, 10 predicted proteins | sample 768731 | NCBI WGS metagenome assembly AUXO01 (sample SAMN02715735, study PRJNA202380) | gut metagenome | biome: sheep rumen | host: Ovis aries | place: New Zealand: Palmerston North | reverse complement strand
GGAAACATTTGAATTCTTTCAGCTTCAACAGGAGTTAATGTTCTTAAATTACCTGAAAAATTGTCTTTAACTACATGAGAACTTCTATTTGTTGTACTTTCACTTGTAAGCATTGTTCTTGCAGGAACGTCTAACTTATCTGGAAAAGATAATTGGCCCTCAGAAAAATAATATTTTTCTCCATTAGGTTTTGTACGCTCTATTCTTTTAGATCCTTTTAAAAATTCCCATTTTTCAAGTTTTTCATCTAACAAATAATATTTTTCATCAACTTCATCTTTTTCAAGAATATCTCCCAAAGTAGTGATATGACTACATTCCACAGGTTCAACTTTATAAGTATTAATTAACCCATTATTCATACAACCTGCATTAAAAAAATGAAAATCAAATTCATCACTAATATAAACAATATCTTCATATTTTTCTTTTGAAATATCTGAAAAATCCTCAACTAATGCAGAATTCTTAATTGGAAAATTTGAAGCAAAAATTCCTTTATTAAACACTAATTGTTCAGCAGAAATATTGTTCATCTCTTTATAATACCTTGTTGAATTATGATAAGCAAAAATAAAAACTCTTCTTCTTTTTTGAGGAAAACCATATTCTGCTGCATTAATAACTCTCCATTCAACAGAATACCCATTATCTAAAAATGAACGCAACATTATTCCAAAATCACGTCCTCTTTGTGTTGAAGGAGATCTAAGTAACCTATCCACATTTTCAAGTAAAACAAATGGAGGTTGTTTAGATTCTAAAACTTTTGCAATTTCCCACCACAAAACTCCTTTTTTTCCTTCAATGCCTTTTTCATTAGAAAGAGATCTTGCTACAGAATAATCCTGACATGGAAAACCACCTACCAACACAGTATGATCAGGAATAGTATTTTTATCTATTTTACCAATATCCTCACATACATGGTTTTCTGATTCACCAAATCTTTCACAATAACAATCAAAAGCGGCTTGTGTTTTAGTTGAAGGCTCCCACTGATTAGCCCATACAAAATTCCAATTATTTTCTTCAGTGACTTCTTTACCATCAAATTTTACATCATTGAAGCCACATCGAAAGCCTCCTACACCCGCAAACAATTCAACAACAGTCTTATCCATAGTAATATCTCCAACATATTATATATTGATTAACGTATATATTAATAATTAATCAGAGAGCATTTGATAATCAAGGATTAATATGAAATTTAAAACTGAAAAAGATTTAATCGAATATACTTCACAAATAACCGGAAAAACATTCAAGGAGATTGATTCTGAAAATTTACTTGAAACTGCTAATTTAAGACAACAAAAAGGATTATTGGGACATGTTGTTGAAACAGGATTTTATAAATATCCAATAAATAATAATAGTAAAGCTGATTTCGAAGAATTAGGAATTGAATTAAAAGTTAGTGGATATATCAAAAATAAAAATGGTAGTTTAAGAGCTAAAGAAAGATTAGTTTTAAGTAAAATTAATTTCAATAAAATTGTTAATGAAACGTTTGAAACCAGCCATGTTCTTGGAAAATGTGAAAAAATGCTTATCATATGGTATGAATATGATAAAAATAAAGATGCACGAGATTTTCTTATCACTAATTATCAGTTATATGATATGAAACCCGATAAAAAAATTTTTGAAAATGATTTTAAAATAATTAAAGACAAAGTGCTTGAAGGAAAAGCTCATGAACTTTCAGAAGGAGATACATCTTATTTAGGAGCTTGTACAAAAGGTAGAAGATCTTCAGATAGGACAACTCAACCTTATTCAGATATAGCACCAAAACCGAGAGCATTTTCATTAAAAAATGCATATATGACAGGTATTTTAAGAAAAACAACTAAAAATCAAACCACAATTACATTTTCTAATTTTACAACTGTAGAACAATATGTTAAAGATAAATTAAGACCATACTTTGGTAAAACCCAATTAAAGATTTTAGAAGAAATAACAGGTAAGTCTCTTAATGGCAATGTTCCTAAAGACATTAATAAAAAAATTTCAAACATACTTATTGGAAAAGATAAAGAATTACCAGAAAAAGATGAATTATTCACAAAAACTAGTTTTATAATAAAAAATATTCCCCTTCAAGAAAATGGAAAACCTCGTGAGAGAATGTCTTTTAGAACACTTAATTTAAGTGAATTTGAAGAAAAATGGGAAGATTCATTTTGGAAGAATTATTTTGAAGAAACAACTATTATAACCATATGTTATCAAGAAGTAAATAAAAGTAAAAATGGAGATAGAATTCTTAAAGATGTTAAGAAAATTACATTTAATGAGAATGATTTGGATGCCTTTGAAAAAACATATACTCAAATTCAAAAAGTCATTGAAAAAGAAGATATTAATTTACTTCCGACATCTTCAAATGGATTTAAAAATTTAGAACTACAAATTGCACCAAAAGGAAGTAAAGGGGCTGATGCATACAATAATTTCTTAAAACAGGACAAAACTAATGTTTGTTTCATGATTAATAAAAACCTGATATATGAAAAAATAAATAAATAATCAGTCGATTATATAAGGTTTAGAGGGATCCCAAGCATCTGAGATTATACCCGTAGCCATCGCCCATTTGGCTGTTGCATCCCGAATATACATAGATTCTTCTTTAGATATTTTTTTAAGTTCAGCTTGCCTAGAATGATAATCCATACCATGACGAATACAAATATTATGTCTTCTAACATTTCTTCTAAATTGTCTAACTTGAGAATCAGACCAACCATCATGAATATAATACTCATCTTCATCCTGACTTCTTTTATGAGGATTATACCCATCAGATAATTTCCACAGCGGTCTAAATCTACAGTCAGAAACCTGTACACCCCATTTAAAACAAAGCGCTCTCTTTTTTTCCAACTCCTCATAACTTAAATCGTGATTATAAAGCATGAACACTGAAATCTCTTTACGGTTATAACCAGCATTCTCTAAAATTGATATTTCTTTTTCCCTACGTTTATATGATTTATACGGACCATCCCAAGCTATTTTTGGATCTTTAAAATTAGCTCTTTTTAATAATTTTGCTAAATTTTCATTATCATGCAACATTCTACCATCAAAACCACTTTGAGATTCACATTTAGTTATTTTCCTTTCATCTTTCAATCTAATCAATTCATTAAGTAAATCTTCTATGTCAGGATTTTCGAGTAAATTATTATCATAAAAAACTAAATTCTTTTTTCCAATTAACTCATTTTCAATAGAAGAAACATTATCACGATTTTTTTCTATTTTATTAACACCACAAAATGGACAATGCCTTTTACAACCTCTAGAAGAATGAATAATTTGATAATCTATATCTTTACCCTCATTTTCCAAAATAGAATAATCTGGTTTTAAATTTTCAGCTTCTTCGATAATCCCTTGATGAAAATAGTTCGCATTAATATATTCTCGACACTCTTTATAACATAATGAAACTAATATCCCACCAACCATTACTTTAACATTAGGTAAAATTTTTTTAGAGTAATCAACAGCTTCTTTAACTTCATTAAACCAATATGTGAAAACTGAAGTCACCATAACCAAGTCAGGATTGAAATTCTTAATTTCTTCATCATATACTTTATCATTATTTAATCTAATCAATTTTGTTTCAATACCTATACTTTTAAGATAAGAACTAATTTTTAATAACCCCACTGGCAATAAATCTTTATGATTCCTACTTTTATTAGCAATTGGAAATGCAGGATCAATTAATATTACCTTTTTGACATTATTTTTCTTCAATATTGTTTGAAACTTCATTTTAATCACAGTTAGATCAAATAATCTACTTAGTTAATTTCAAAAAAAATTAATTACAACAAAATATAATTTATTTTATTTAGTATTTAAATGATCCGATTTATTTTCAAGACATTTATCTAATTTAAAGACAATACTGACAACTATTAAAAAAAAGAGGAATTGTGTTTTTAAAAATAAATTAACACAATTCATTAAAACTCCTTAAAAAACACCTGCGCCTTAAAAGGAGTATAACCGTCAATCAATGGAAAGGCCTCAAAACCCTTATCAAAGCTCTGTGTCTGGTTTATCACATTACCATTTCCATCCTTATAAAACACAATCTCCTTGAGAATCACCGTATGGTGAGGATCAATATCCTCCTCGCCATCCCCCACATACCAGTGGACTATGTGGACACCTTTTGAGTACTGCACGTTGTCCCTGTGCTCGGCAAAACAGATGACAGAATCCCCACCAGCCAATTCAGTTGCCTTATCCTTAAAATGTTCACCCTCACTTACATTCACAACATCAAAGCTAACATCCGAAACGCCGAAGGGCGCAGCAGCACTGACCGCACCCAATGACATCAAAAACAATAACAATATCAATACTTTCCTCATCATTTCACATCCCTGTAGAAAACTTCGGCCATGTACGGTGAGTATCCGTTGATCATGTTCACCTTAATCTCACCATCTTTCACATCGCTTGAGGTCCTTGTAATCACCTTGCCGGTCACCCTGTTCTTGAAGAAGAACTTTGCCTTCACAAGCTTTGTGTGCAGGTAATCATATCCCAGCTCAACATATACCCCATTGTTGTACTGCGTATCCTTGGTCACATATATCGAATAGAGGTCATCACCGTTCTTAAGCCTCTTGTGCGGAAACTCATCTGTCGGATCGTCAATTCGGATTTTAACCTTATGAAGTCCCTTTTTCAAAATGATAACAGTGAACTTGCGTGTCTCCTTGCTTTTCGGATTATATGCAGTAATCCTGTGCTTTCCAACACCCAGGTTCAGCCTGAGCTTGACGTATCCTGCGGAATTTGTCCTTGTCTTATAGGTCTTGCCCTTGATTTTGAAGGTGACCCTTTTCTTTGCAAGTTTCTTTCCCTTGGAGTCGACAAACTTGAACTTGAACTTCTTGCTTTTCTCCTTGGAGTATTTGACAAGCTTATCGCATTTCTTGATGGTTGACTTTACCTTGACGACATTGTATGCACTCCAGTAGCCGTTTGCGTCCTTATTCTTGACGTATGTTTCAACATTATACTTTCCCACCTTGTAGTTGATCGGAAAATACACATTACCCTTCGAATTGGTTGGCTTTTCCCTGTATTTTTCACCGTCCTGGCCGAATGACACACGGACTCCCTTTAAGGGCTTGTAGTCATCATCATATACAGTTACCTTGAACTTGGTGCTCTTATCCCCATAGTACTTGACCACGTCACGGGTGACAACGACATCATCCTCATACTGTCGGACGCCGTCCTCATAGTAATAGGTTTCGCCTAAAACCTCATCATCTGTCTTTTCAAGCTGGACGTCCTCACTTGCTGAAAGTGCGGTCCGGTTGTCCTGGGCACTTACCGCAGCCATTGCAAGAAAAAGCACAAACCCCATTATAAGCAGATATTTAGCTTTCATAATACTATATTGTAGGCAAGTGGTATTAATTGTTAACGAAATGAAATCAACCCTTATGGCAGTTCAGACTGTCGATGCACGTCCGGCTGGTCCGAATCCCGAAAGCGGCATTCATTATTTTATAATTTAAAGTAATGATAATTCTTTTTACAGTTTTTAATGTGCAAGTAGGCACTTACAGTCGAAAATATTTAACAGGTGCGACAGTACTTTGCACCCCTCTTGTTCCTGCTTCCGCATTTCTTGCATTTAACCATTCAAATACCCCTCAATCTTATTCTATCCATTCAATGCATGTGGGTTATCCGGCAAGTAGCAGTCGATTTCTGGAGAGTATCCTGAGATGTGTGCGACATCACCTGATCCGCTTACATATATTCCGTCCACATTATCTGTTGTGCAAGTGTCATCATGAGTGTCCTCTTCGGCAGCATAGACACCGGCAACCATGAGTGACACAACCAATGCAATAATCAGCCCTCTTATGATGCTTCTGTTGTTCATTTTAAATATCTCCCGTTAAGCTATATAAGCTTTTTAACTCTGCTTAATACTATGAAACGGCCCATATATAAATTTTTTCGACTGCAAGTACTCATTTACATCTTAAAATCAAAAAATAACACCAATACAATGGCCAATACCATTAATTGATCAATGTGAAAAAAATTCCTTGAAACTGCCAGTTCAACCCGATTTTAACAGATTAATGAGTTTAATACTATTTGAATCATGAATATCATCATTGACCTTTTTTAAATCCCCAACCTTACGTTTAAGTTTTCTATTTTTCCTATACAATCTTTTTACCTTCCTGTTCATTGCCTGAAATTCAATTTCCAAATATTCTCCTTTAAAGTCATCATAGGAATTACATGCATAAAGTAAAATAATTTTTCTCAATTCCTCATTAGAAAATCTGTTATTATTCCATAACTCACAGTCGTCCAACTCTTTTTTTACGGAATTAAAATAAGTTTCATCATCGTTTATTAATAAAGTATGAAAAACGTTTGAAATATAAAAAAACTCCAAATCCTTTTTATATTCCTTTAAAATATCAGGTTTCCTGCCAAAAATTTCAGTGAAAATGGTATAGGCCTCAACATCATTATTTGAATTAAAATTATCCAGACGGTTAATCAGATTCAACTTATAAGCGTCAAGAATGGAATTTAATCCGTTGGATTCTAAAATTTCAAAAGTTTTCTTATAATGAATCATATAATGTCGTTTTTTAATGGTCGTATTAATCCGATTTTTACCAGGTCCCGGAGCCATATAACCATACAACACAACGGGAACTCCATAAATAACATCAATTTTTGATAAAAATTCAGCAAAAAAAACCGGATCCTGACCTCTTAATAAATCGGGAAATCTTATATTATTCTCTTCAATGACATCCCGTTTAAATAAGTTTTTATAAAATGACCATGGAATTCCATATTCATCAGGACGAATATTACAGTACTCATCAAAACAAATGTATTTGTTTTCACAATTAGGATTTTTATTTGTTATTTCACGTTGAGGATTAATATTAACCAGATTGGCGCTAACCATATCCGCATTATTTTTCACAGCCACATCATACATTATTTCCAATGCATGTTTATCAACATATAAATCATCAGAATCTAAAAATGCAATGTATTCTCCTGTTGCATGATTTAATCCATTATTTCTAGCACTTCCAGACCCATTATTTTCTTGAGAGTAAACCTTAATGAAATCATGTTTTAATGAAAATTCATTTAAGATATCAAGAGAGGAATCGGTTGAACCGTCATTAACACAGATCAATTCCAAATCCTTAAAGCTTTGCGCATCAACACTTTCAATTGATTCCTTTATAATAATCTTCATCATTAAAAACCGGCATTATCACTGAAATTTTCACCATAAACTCACCTAGACTTTAACCAAATCCTGGGCATTCTAAAAATTCGGGTATATCTCCAACCTTTCGAATTGAGAATTTCATTATTAGATTTCCTCAAATAATCTATTTCCTTATCCAGGTTTGAGTTTTCTTTTTCAAAATAGGAAATCCGCTTTTTTGAATCATAAATCTTAACAGCATATAAAAATTCTTTATAGCTTCTTGACTCTAGCAATGTATTAAAAATCAATTTCGACCTGAAACTAACCTCATTAATAAAAACATCATCATGTTCATATTCATCAATATGCTTTTGAAAATCGTCTTTAAGCAGCTTATAAAATTCTTTTTTATCCTCTTCGCGTACCGCCTCAAATCTTGAATGAGCACTCCTCATTTTCTTTTCAATGAATTCCCTTTTAAAAATGTTATAAACACCGTTTTCCTTTAGCAAATCTATGATTTTATTAATAATTTGAATACTGTCTGCAAATTTTATTGTGTAGGTAGTGGTTATGGAATTTTGACGAACACGATGATAATATAAATATTTATCTAAATAAAATATTTTTTCGGATTTTAATAAAGCCTTCCAAAAAAACAGATTATCCTCAAAAATTAATCCTTCAGGAAATCTGATATCTGAAATAACTTCTTTTTTAAAGAATTTGCCCTGAGCAGTTACTGCAACATCAGCAATCTTGTCCCCAACATCCCTATAATTAAATAACTTATTTCTATAATCTTTCAAACAATCCATTTCATAATAATCTGATTCATAAAATTCATCAGTACCATCATCAAAATTTATTAATTTGAAAATAATGAAATCCGTTCCATATTTAACAGAAAGACCATACAATTCTTTTAATGCATTTAAATCCAGATAATCATCGGAATCAATAAAATAAACAAATTCCCCTTTAGATAGTTCTATACCCCGATTTCTTGCTGCTGAAAGACCGGAGTTATTCTGATTAAAAATTTTTATTCTTGGATCAGCTTTTGCATATTTTTCCAGTATATCAATAGAAGCATCTGTTGAGCCATCATTAATACAAATAATCTCAATATCATTCAATGTTTGATTAATAATGCTGTCCAGACATTCTTCAAGATAGTTTTCAACATTATAAACTGGAATTACAACTGAGACCTTAACCATTTCACTCAAACCCTGTCAATTAGCATTATTAAATTAATTTATTTAATATCAATTATGGAAATTTGATAAATTTCATGCAAGAAATTTATATTTTTAATTAAAAATTAACGGGTAAAACATATTTTACTTCCTTAATTATAAACCATATCATTATTTATGACTTATTTTATATTTAAATTTTTATAAAAAGAATTATTTCACCGATTAAAGAAAAATGATTGAAATTTAAAGATTATTTGAAAAAATAGGAAAAAAATAATTTTTAATCAAATTTTAATAAACTTTACTTTTGTCCACCAGTCTGAAAACTTTAATTGAATAAATGGTATATTCTCATTAACTCCATCATATTTGTTCATTAATTATCTGCTTTGAACCACTCCGGCTTGAAGAAGCCGGAAAATTCCTACAAAATAAAGTTAAAACAAAAAAAAAAGATAAAAAAAAGGGTTTAATCTATGCATCAGCATAAGCTAAACCGACAGCCCTGTACATGAACAGGAGTATGAACGGCACTCCAACAAAGATGCCTATGAAAACTCCTATATAAGGTATGAGTCCGATAACTACGATGACAAGTGCCAAAAGCACTGCAATTATATAGATTACAATCAGTGAAACTATAATATTCAGGATTCCCACTTTTCGCATGTCCTTGATTATTTCCCTGAATCTCAGACCTTCGGTTCCGCTTCCGGTTTTTGCATATCTCACGATTGCTGTAAATGAAAGCAGTGAAAATATTACAAAGAGGACAATTCCAATGACCAAAGTAACGGTCAGGGCATTGTTGAATGTGGCAATTGAGTCTTTAGGAATTGCGGCCATTATCGCAGTGGCATTTTCCGCACCCTTTTCCATGGCCTTAACGCCTGCATTTACCATGGTGGTGAGTGAGGAAAACAGTCCGCTTGCGGAAGCGACGACTATTGTAATTACAAGAGGTATGAGGAAATAGATTATCTCCAGAATCATCGCCTTGATACCCAGGATGAAATGTTTCACATAATCCAAATCGGGAAGTGTGGCCTCACCCTCGGTTCCGCCTTTAAGGACTTCAATCAAGTATCCTAAAACTACAAATGAAACGATTAAAGTTATAAGAGTTAAAACGAGGTTTAAAGTATCATTATTAACACCATATGATGGCAGAATTGATGATAAGCTCATTATAACAATTAAAGCACAGAATATTAAAAATTTTCGATTGTCAACAATGGGATATCTTATAGCATCCCTTATAATATCACGCAAATCCATTTTTATCACATTACCTAACTCATTTACATATATATTTTTAGATAATACTATTTAAAATTTTTATTGCTAAACAGATAGTGACAAATACCTATTTTCACTGAAAAATCTGACATATTTACAATAATCTTAATATATGGGGAACGATAAAAGATATTAGTATAGGGGCAGATTATGAACAAAAAAATAGTCACATTGATACTTGTCATGCTGGTTTCATTTTCATTTCTAAGCATTGTGGTAGCAGACAATGCCACACATGATGCCAACACCGGAGCCGACGACAGCTCATCAGACACTCCGGATAAAAAAGATGATTCTTCAGACAAGAGCGATGCAGCGGATAAGAATACGGATAAAGACAAGAAGTCCGACAAGGATAAAACGGACAGCAAAGATAAAACCGATGATAAATCCAAACATAACTACATCAAGGCTAGAGGACATGGAAATGACATCAAATTTAGCGACGGATTTAGAGGATTCAGACTTGACTATTCAAAATCCCCTGCAAGCAGTGGCGATGAATTCAAACATGTCTCTGCTTCAAGGGCTCCCAATGCCAACACACTCAAGCTTGCCGTAGTCGAATGCTACAGACACGACATGGACGGAAGTGTAGGAAACATACTGTCCGATTTCATAAAAAGCGGATCATCCTCTTCAAAGGTAGGAAAAGCGGTTGCAAGTTCAAGTGAATTTATAGGCGACACCGCAGTCGTCATGGTGGACAACAAAACTGAAGCAGTATTTAATTTTGAAGTTTTGAAATCCGTTTCAGGAAATGAGTCAGACTATTTTGCATATACAGTATCATTCAGAACCATTGACCATATCATTGTCCCAATCAACCAGACTGACACAAACGAAAGCGGTCCGGAAAGCTTTACAAACAATACAACCATACCTACAGTAGCCCTAAATCAGACCGGAGGAAATGAAACAAACGGCACATTCTTTGATGACCTGCAGGGTTATTTTGATTCCATTCTAAATTCAGTCTATGACGCATGGAAACCTATCATTGACTCAATTACAGGTTTCGCCCTATCCCTTGCCGGAGGTATCGAATGGATAGGAAACATGTTCAACGGATTTATGGGCCAGATTCAGCAGCTGATAGATGGTCTGAACAGATTTACAGAATTGCTCGGAACCATATGGACGGAACTTTCAGGATTCCTGAAATTCTTTGCAATTATTCTGACCTCAATTGAGCAGCTCCTAAACTTAATCCTGTCCGCACTGAATTTCATCATAGGACTTCTCCAGACAATCATATCCCTTATACAGTATATCATCGGACTGATACTGAGCATAATAAACTTCGTCATGGGACTCATAAGCCAGATTATAGGAATGATTACCGAACTAATAAATGCAATCATTTCATTCCTCACCAATTTAATCAATCAGATCGGTGCACTGATTAACGCGATTATAGACTTCCTTACAAAGGCCGGAAGTTACCTGGTTGATGTCCTTGCAAATGCGGCAATCATAATATGCGCATTCATAGTCGTTACCGTTGCAACATTTGTTTACGACAGGTCAAAACAACCTTAATCTTCTCTTATTTTTTTATTATATCTACCGCACAGACGGCATTTAACGCGTCAATAACGCTTCATCAATATTTTAAAAAAAGCCATCGATAATAATTAACAGTCAACCTAAAACCTGTCGTTTAATTGATGCTTAAAAAAAGAATATGAGTATGAAGACTTAGACCTTCACACGGTTAAATCCTCTCTTCAATATTGCCCCAGTCAGGATTTCTGGCCGGAAGAACTGTAAATATCCGACAGGATACAAGAAGTATCACAGCCAAAATGATTGTAACCATCAGCTGGTCAAATGATCCGTTGGTTATTGTGTCGCCCAGCCCTCCAATTCATATGAGGGCAACAACTATCAGCAGGATAAATCTCACAATTACCAGCCACCCTTACCGAGCCTGATTGTCTTGCTTCTGGTATTGAGAAAACCCATGAGCTTTTCAGCATCGAACATCCATGCAAAGAGAATGCACTCGAAAACGATTCCCAGAAGTACCGCTGTAAAAAAATTATACATTAATCGAATTTTGTTTAAAAAAGAAAAAAAGTGAAGGATATGGAATCCTCCTATTTGATTTTGGCGAACCTTTTGAGGGTTGCCTTTTTGTAGGTAATTGTGTAGGCTACTGTTTTACCCTTCTTGAGTTTTTTAACCATCTTTTTGGTTACCTTGAACTTTGCAATTCCATTGCCATTGGTTTTGACCTTGTAGTTTTTGCCATTGAACTTGACAGTCAGTGTTGCTTTTTTGTAAAGCTTAGGTCCCTTGTAGGTCACTTTGCTTGTGTATTTTTTGCCCTTCTTGAGCTTTTTGGCAACCTTCTTGGCCAGTTTCAGGGTTCCCTTGCCCTTAGCGTTGACCTTGACCTTGTAGGTTTTGCCCTTGAACTTGACAGTGACTGTCTGTTTTTTCATGTCCTTGCCGAAGCTGACCGCAACCCTGTTCTTGCCCTTGTAGGTGAACTTGACACTGACGGACTGTTTTACCTTATGGCCCTTGACAGTTATTGTAATCAAGGTTGTCTTTTTGGACTTCTTGACTGTTGTTGTCTTTTTAGCGGAAATAATCTGCTTTACAGTGACAGTGTTTTTAACAGTCTTGCCGGAATATTCTGCGGTTACTGTGTATTTTCCAGGAGCAAGAGACAGTTTGACAGTTGCAACACCTTTTGCATCAGTGTTTGCATAGTAGGTATTGCCTGCAACTGTGAACTTGACTTTAACGCCGCTTACAGGTTTTTTATCCACCAGTACACGGACACTGTAGCCTGCAGGTTCAAGATAGAATACGTTGACATTTTTGTTGCTGTCAATGGATACAGGCACGATCGGAGTTACCTCATAGGATATGTTTCCGTATTTGGAGTCATTGGATATGACTACGGTCACAGGACCTGACGGAATTGATGGAACCTGAATGCTACCGGTACCCTTAACGATATCGACCGGATAAGCCACATTGTTTATGATTACACCGACATTACCTGTGACATCACTCGGAACGGTTACAGTGACCTTGTCACCAACAACTTCGACCTTCACATCCCCCTGCCTCATGTCTTTAAGAACTATTATGGTGGCATTGCTGATGCTTACATTGTATGACCCTTTAAATGAGGCATTGACTTTGTAAATACCAAAATCATCAAATGTGTGCATTGCCCACCAGGTTCCGTTACCAGCATACTTTGCGATGATGGAATCACCGTCAGATAGTATGAAAGACACTTCACCAGGCATGACGTCGCCTAATATATCGGATTTTGCAGTTATGTTGACTGTTGTACTGTTGGTTGTGAATCCTGTCACGTTTAAACTGAGCTGCCTGTTAGTGAATAATATTTTTGCAGAAGAGTAATATGAATCCTCATCGTGGCTTACGGTTATATTATAGTCGCCACCATTCTCAAGGACTATTTTACCCTCAGCATCTGTGACATTGACCTTATTGACTTCAACACCGCCAACAACACCCCTAACAGTAACGTTCTGACCGGCTTCTGCATATGACATGACCGGCACAATAGTGGAATCACCTGTGTTTTGAATGCCTTCTGCTCCCCAGTAGGTAACGTCTGTGACATTGACATCATTATTAAATCTGGAATATATAGCATTCAAAAGGTTATCGTTACCAACGAAAGCGATTTCAACATTGTTTCCATTGACTGTTAAAGTAAATGAATCCATATTTGCCCTGTTGTCAAGGAATGTGGAATGGGAAATGGACCTTGAGTATTTGGATCCACTGAGAGCCCAGAAGTAAATTGCAGAACCAGCATCAGCCTTATTGCCTGTGAATCTGGAATTCACCACAGTGGCATTGCCGTAGATGTAAACAGCACCACCGTCACCGCTACCCTCACCATTGCTTGCAATGTTGTTGGTGAAATTGGAATTTTCAATATTACCTGAACCCATATAGAGAGCACCACCCTGCACTGATGCATGGTTAGCTGTGAAATTACAATCAGCCACATTAACGACCAGGTTACCACAGACAGCTCCTCCAAAGTCTGCAGAGTTATTTTCAAATCTACAGTTAGTCACATTACCGGAATATTTAAAGTAAAGCGCACCGCCTTCCAGTGATGCATTGTTATCCTTAAATGCAACATCTCTGACACTTCCGTCACAAGCAGCTATTGCACCACCGTATTGTGCAGAATTGCCAATGAATTCGCCGTTGAATATCACATTTTCAAAGCTTTGAAGGAAATTGACTCCTCCACCTCTAGGGGAAGTGTTGTTGATGAAATTGCCGTTGAAAGTGATGTTGGAAGGACTTTCACGGTAATTGACAGCCCCACCGTTCAAGACAGCACTGTTGTTAATAAAGTCACAGGTGAAAATACAGTTGGTTGAAACGTTCTTGAATGTAATTGCACCACCGTTTCCGTCTTCCGGATCAATCAGACCTAAAGCACTGTTGTTGATGAAACTGCCTGAGAAGTTGTTCCTATCGGTAGTTCTGTAGAAAAACATTGCACCACCGCATGATTTTGCAGTGTTGTT
>AUXO015093860.1_pt1 | contig 14332 bp, 15 predicted proteins | sample 768731 | NCBI WGS metagenome assembly AUXO01 (sample SAMN02715735, study PRJNA202380) | gut metagenome | biome: sheep rumen | host: Ovis aries | place: New Zealand: Palmerston North | reverse complement strand
GGAAGTTCATCATAGGTTTTGTAAACCAAATTTACCTGTCCTTTCTTTCGGGCAACAAAAAAGACCCGTTACTTGTCAAGTCACAACGCACGCACTGCTCCCTTGGTGCGATTGTGATATGTAAAAAGTAAACGAGTCAAAACTCAAAAATGCTTGAAGATAAATTATCAAGCTATGTAATATGTAAAAGATAATATTCAATTTTCTATATTTATTTTAACACATTCGTAAACCTGTGTCAATAGTATTTTAGAATATTTGTTCGTAATTTTAGAAATGTTTCTGTCCTGTTTTTACGCTCCTATCAGTTCTTATTTGTCAAACTGTGTATGTGAAATAAAAGCAAATAATTCAACAAAAGCAAAACTGCCCTCGCTGAAAACTAAATATTTACTGTAAATTTTCCTCTGTTCCACAGCCACATAGATGTGTTAACATCAATTATTATAAGTTCCGTTCCTTTCAACAACTCTTTCTATCGCTCAGTTACAACTAATTGAACATTTGAACTATGTCTTTCTTCCAATGTTATTATTCCAAGTTTTTTACTTGCCTGAATAATATGTGTATCGAGAGCACCTGTTATAATCTCTTTGTTGGTAAATTTGCAGTCAATATATAGTTCGATAACATATAACCAGTAGTTACAAATTTTATTGCCGCCAATCTTACCTTCTTTTATATGAGGATATTAAATTGTAGATTCTATTAAGTATTCTTTCATTTGTATCGATGAAATTAATATAGCACACAGATGCAAAGTTGTCTATGTTTTATATCCGTTTCAGTTTTGAAATCCTTTTATATTTCCTCACATTTGCAAGCAAACCTTCTGACGTGCACATTCCTGTCAATCTCAAACGAATCGCACACAGGGCTAAATTGGGCGCGACAGGATGGAAACAAATGGCTATATTCTATTTGTTTCAAGGAAAATACCACAGCTTTAATAATTCTTGCCGCGTTGCGATCTCCTATTCTGTCTGTATCAATCGTTTTGTGTATTATTTATGCGCCAATCTGGAAGCCAATATATACTATATATACACTACTCTTTCTAATCTTTGCATCAAAAAATTTAAGTCTTGTGTTACTAATCCAAATATTAATAATTATCGTTTCAAAAAAATAAATAATTTTTATGTCTTTGAACCGTCTAATACCAATGTATCTTTAGGTACTGCATAGTATAAACTTTCTTGAGACAAAAACCTTTTATAAAGCTTCAGTGGAATAGATACATTCTCCTCTCGCTTATTATATTTATCCCAAAAATTCAACACAACTTCGCCTTTTAAATCCAACGCTAACGATATATTTCCGTGCATTAATGCATTTCTCATTCTTCCAATAACATATCTTTCCAGCATATTCTCATTGACATTATTACTTTTTTTGAATCTTTGGAATGCAATTTTATCGTACTCAAACATGCTGACGTCAACTTTATTATAATCTAGTTTTAAATAATCATCATCTTCTATCCTTAAAGATAAATTAATAGCTCTTAATAGAGCGAAACCGATTTCAAATGAAAACTTTTTATCTTTATCCTCCACTAATTCGGTCAGTTTTTCTTCAAATTTTTTTTGATATAATAACTTTTCAGTTGCATTTAGTAAAGAAAATTCATACAGAACTTCATTTAACTGAACTAAATGAACTAGGAAATTTGAAAATTCAGAGTTAAAATCTATAAGTGTTTTTAATCCATAAACCTGTTCGTTAAAACTATTTAGTTTATAATTTTTTGTAAATCGGTTAAATGTTTTTTGTTTGATTTCTTTAGCACAATCATGTTTTTCAACTAAAAGAAGGCTTTTATTTTCTTCAATCAACTGAAATTTCTTGACATCATCAGACGTTTTCGCTAGCTTTGATAGTAGATTTTCATTATAACCGTTATAAATATCTTTATAATTATCGTTGAAAGAAACTTTATAAAAAGCAAGTCTTTTTAGCGTGATTTTTTTGTTGTGTTTTTCTGCGTTATTATATGTAAAAAAGTTGTACTTGTACAGTAGTCCATAACTGTAATTGCTAAAAAAGGCTTGAATAAACTGATGAAGAATTGATTCAAACACAATTCCGTAGTTTTTACGAATTCCCTTATCTTTATTATACAAAAAATAACATATTAGAAACCCATTCACCTCAGTTGAAGAAAACCCACCATACTGCATATGCGCCATAGCGTTCCTTATAATTGCGATTTGATCCCATGGGTTTTTGTTCTCACCATCCAGTGAATAAAAAAAATACAAATCGTTTATATTAGAGGTTAAGGGGTGATTTTGGATAATTTTAATATAGAACTGCATATCCTCATCTTTTTTTACCTTATCAAGATATTCACGAAAGCTAAATTTATTTTTTGCGTACTTTTTTAATTTTTCCTTGTTATGTATTAACATACAACTATCTATAAATACTCTGAATCTAGAATAATCAATAGAGTCATGTTGTGGTAAATCTCCGTTTTTCAATTTACTAATAATTGAATTAACATTTATTCCAACGCCATATAACGTTTCATAATATTTGATTAAGTTAAGGTTATTGTTTAAGTAATTTAACATAATAACACCCCTTTGTTATCTCGTAAATACAATAATAAAGTATGATTAAGATTATTATAGTAATCTATCCAAAATAACTCCAATCAATCCACCTAAAACGAGAAGAATAATATTGACAATGAGCTGCATCCACCATTTATCACGGCAAAAATATAAGATACCTTGAATCGATATGCCGTACATATCTTTCCATCCGGATTTAACTTTTAAAGTTCCATGTATTGCTCTATTTAGTAAATCAGAAAACACATCAACCTTTCTCAGAGTCGACTGATGTAATTTGATATATTCCTTATTGACAAAGGCCGTAGCTTCATCGGCACCTTTTAGATAATTCTTTGCCTGGATACCATTTAACTGAATCAACTTCTCCATTCTCGGATGATCAATGTAATTCACGCCATAACATTGAATAAATAGTCTGGATAAATCAATTTTATTTGAATCCTCAATTAGTACAGGTGTTCCGCCCAAAACTTCATACCTATGTTCTATTGCTTTAAAACCATAGTTTATATCTCTCATATTCCAATGAATCCACTTGTAATTTTTATGCTCCCTTACATACTCAAAAAAATCATCCAACATGATTCTTTCAATTTCATCATATTTTGCTTCGATTTTATCAAAATCCACGTGTTTCTTCTCAGCTGTTTTATGTATTGAGAATGAATCTGTTTGAGCAGTCGAATACGAATATATAGCTATGGAAGTGATTCTAGGAGTATGACCATCAGTAATATCATAAAAACTCTCACAAGAATAATGAATAATCAAATAATTGCTTGGATTGTTATCGATTTCTTTTAGTGTTTTTATTGCATTTTTATGTTTATCATTTTGCATATGCGGTCCCCTTATCTAAACTCTATCACAAATTATTATACTACTTTATTCATAATATCGCTATATTCCATTCGTTTTTCACTGTAAAAGAATCAATGAGGTTTTTGTGCAATATGCAATAAATTTCAAATACATTTTTGTGAACACTGTAGTGCTTAGCATACTCTTCAAAATAATACCTTGACTAATCCCTATATATTGAGTAAAATAAACTTTAGAAAAGGTGGAGTTTCAATGCTTGATAAAGATAAAGAAAAACGCCTGAGAGCTGTTAAAATTGCTAAGGCTATCAACAGCATTGAAGGCGTTTCTATTCCTGATGACACAAATGAATTTTTCACGCAATGGATAGACGGAAAAATTACAGATGAACAGTTGACCTCATCTATGTTGTCTTTGTGTACAAAGGTCTAATATGAGTAAATATGATATTTATCTTCAGGAAAACAGCAAGGTCTTAAAAAATAGGCTCGGAATTACCGAAGAAGGTGCTCTTGATAAAGCGGAATCTATCATGGCAAATACAAAAATGGCACTGCTTTACAATAGCGGTTTCTCGGAGTTCTCTCCTGAGGGAGTTTGCGCTATTCACAAAACTATTTTCGGTGATGTGTACGAGTGGGCAGGCGAATATCGAATCATTAATGTTCAGAAACGAGAAGCCATTCTTGCAGGCAAAAGTGTATGGTACTCCAACTGGGAGGATATTGACAGAGATTTAAAAGCAACTTGGCAAAAAATCAATGCTGTTGATTGGTCAAATCTATCGCATGACGATTTTGCAAAATCCGTTGCGCGCTTATTCCCTTCCATATGGCAGACACATCCGTTCAGAGAGGGCAACACACGAACTGTAGTTATGCTGATTGCGCTATTTGCCGAACAATATGGATATTACTTTGATTATGAGCTGATGGCAGAAAGCGCAGGATATGTCCGTAACGCATTTGTCCTCTGTTGCTTCGGCGAGCACTCTGAGTTTGAGCATTTGGAAAAGATTCTGTTTGACGCTATTTCAACCGAACTGATTGAAGATTCAGATGAGGTTGAAATTACATCCGAAGAAAAATCTTCAAAGTATAAAAAGTATTATACAAACGATTATCACCCGACGCCTCACGAATATATCAATGGAGAATAAAGTGTTATCTTTGATTACAGCGTCGCAAATTTTGAATAGTTTTAACCGGAATAAATTAACATCATCAAAAGAGCATCAATAACTGTTTTTTCGCAGTTACTAATGCTCTTTTTTCTCTTAAAATCGTCATATCTATGCAGTTTTCGGGGCTTTGAACGGCACTCCAAAACCGCGTGCCGAGGGTTCAAGTCCTTCTGCCCCTGCCACTCAAAAAACGGCTTAAACAGTGAGTTTAAGCCGTTTTTCTGTTATGTATTTTTTCTTGTTTGCAGCGCTTTTTCTACCGTTTTTCTACCAAAAAATCGCATGAAATGCTTTAAAATCCACCGTTTTCGTCCGGTACATCATCAAAATAGCATCACCTTTTTTGGGGCAAAACCCGCCCAGAAAACTTACTAATACTCAAATAAAAACTCCGCAACACCGGCGTATGGCGTTGCGGAGTTTTGCGTTATCTTTGTTTACAGCGACGCAAATTTTGAGATTGCTTTATTCTATCATTTCTTTGTGTAATCCTGAAGAAAGCCGTTCTTCATTGCAGCCTTTTTCATCAGTGAGTTTAATATACCTCTTTTCAGGATATCGTCATAACAATTGCCCCAGCACATTCCGGCGACATCTTTCGCCGACATTGTTCTGTAGAAGTCCTTGGGGAGATTGATGTCAACTTCTCCGCCGCCGGTATTGCCCGCGGAGATTCCCTGGCATTTTTCATCCTGATTGATATACGCGCTGCCGTCATGATAAAAGCAGAGAGTGAGTATATCTATTCCGCGCTCAAAATAGTCGCCTTCTCTTGCTATCACGGTATCAATATGAAGAAAACGAAGGCGGTTTTCTTTAGCTAAAGTTTCGGCGGAAGTATCGAACGTGCCTCTGATTAGGACGTTATTCTTTTGAAAAAGCGCCTTTTCAGTTTCGGACAGATACAGCCTGCAATTCGGGTTTAAAATCCAGAGCTCACATATCGTCGGGACTAATTCAAAGAATCCCTGCTCCACTTCTTCGACTTCTTCGCCGAGCTCAAAGCACACGCCGCTCGGATCGGTCCTTTCGGGAAGGTTCATCCAGAAATCCATATCCTTCTTTTGGAGCAGCTTTCCGCCGTGCGCGTCAAACCCGTTTTTCTTGTAACCACTGCTTACGATCATAGTTTTCTCACCTTTGTTTTCTGTAATTTCTCACTGGAATTATGATAATAAAGAACCATGACAGAATTCAATATTGCACTCATTCAAAATTATTTATTCCTTTTACCCAAACAATTGACAAGTAGCTAACTCCTACTACATTTATTATCTCTTTTTGGGAATTGTGTGATTGGGACGAAAAAACTAATGGCATTAAGGGTATTCACTATTGCGTTAATCCTTTTCAACTTCTCCCCATTTATGTACTCATAAGGCGGTACGATGATAACAGAGTCCTCAATATAGGAATTATTCTCATTATCATTCCTGCCAATTGCTTTGCATGCGTTTGTAATCACAGCACTAATTTGAATAATCACTTGTATACATCCAGCGAATTGTATTTCTTTGAAAACTTAATCGGTTCGTTATTCTGAAAACCTATTGGGCTTATCCTCCAAGATAATCTTCTAAATTATTTAGCTGTCAAGTTTGCTCCATGCTGGCATGAAAAACTATCCGATATTCGTTCGCCATAACAAAGTGAACTATAAAATTTGCTATGGCGGTTTCTCTTTTTTCTCAAAAGTCGTTGGGATAATCCTGATAAACTTGACCATTTAACAGATTTCCGTTCTTTTTTTATTAAACCCTCCCCATTGTTTGAAAAAGAATGCTGTATTATTATCTTTTGCTAAATCCAATAATTCTTCAACCCATTTTTATCGGGCGACAGTGTGGACCTGATTCTCCTCCCACAATTAGCCAATCTATGTCTGTAGGATTAAGATTATTAAGTCTCGATAATAACGGTTCGGCAGAAATAAATTTTATTCTTGCTCTGCAATTTCGCAGCATACCAGCTCTATTTAAAATATTTATCGCTCTCTATGGCAACTCCCATCCATATATTATCGATCCACAAGATTTTATCGTTTAATGAACTAAGACATTCCGGCCTTTTTGTTAATACTTGGAATTCGTGCTATTGGCATTGGTTCATTGTATCAAAGATTTGTAATATGTATTTATCTGGTATTTGCTCGTAAAAAATATCAGACATTGAATTCACAAATACTCTTTTTGGAGTTTTTCATTGAAAAGGCAAATCAATTAAATCCTCATGAACTGTTGTTTGAAAACCATTTGCATATCTAATATTGCCCATTGCCTGTAATCGCTTGGCAAAATTCGCAGCATAGCAATTTAAGCAACCGTCAGATATTTATGAACATCCTGTTATTGGATTTCAAGTTACTTCAGTCCACTCTATCTTACTTATTCCCATTATATCACCTGATTAAAAACGAAATATCGTTTTCCGTTCTCTTTTATTTCTTTAACCAGATAGTAAGTTTTTAATTCGTTTTTGATTTTATCTTTATATCCTTCGGACGGAAAAATCGGATGCATATCTAAATCACGATATACTTCATTGATTTCAATCTTGCCTTTGTTACTGTATTTTTCATATACATAGTTAGCAATATCTGTTACAGTTAGACATTTATAATCCGTATTTTAAGCAACTAATGAACCACTATCCAAATTAATAGCCATTTGATTATCTTGCCCGTGAGTGTTTTTCCCTGATGATTTATCGCCGAATACATGCCACAGTATTCCCTCTATTATTAATTTGTATATGTATAAATATTATAACATTGTTTTTTCAAAATAAAAACATTTTCAATATATTTGCTATTACGTTTCAAAAAATTGACAAGTAATCTAAAATTTAATCTGTTGATAAATTGATTGCTATATGGTATAATGATTTCTATAAATACTATTAAAGGAATAATTATGGACAACCATACTCCAGAGCAACGTCGCCGTAATATGAAGGCGGTAAAAAACAAAGGTTCAAAAATCGAAACGATGTTACAAAAAGAGTTGTGGCACAGGGGTTTACGATACAGAAAAAACGCTAAAACTGTTTACGGGAAACCCGATATAGCCTTTATCGGCAAAAAAGTTGCCGTATTCTGCGACAGTGAGTTCTTTCACGGATATGATTAGGAAAACAAAAACAAAGAAATAAAATCCAATCGTGATTTTGGGAATCCCAAAATCGAAAAGAATATGAACAGAGACACAGAGGTCAAGGAACGGCTGACATCCGATGGATGGACGATTTTGCGGTTTTGGGGTAATGAGAGGCGGCGTAGATATGGCTGTAAAGTATTGGACAAGAAATGAAGAAATAATTGTTTTTAATCTATATTGTAAAATACCATTTCAAAAATCATCAAAAAACCATCCTGATGTTATACGTATTGCCAAACTAATTGGACGAACACCCAGCTCTGTAAATATGAAGATTGGCAACTTTGGCAGCTTTGATGAAACACTAAAAGCACAAGGAATCGTTGGACTAACCAATGCAAGCCGACTTGATAAAGAAATCTGGGACGAATTTAACGGTCAATGGGACAAATTGGCATTTGAGAGCGAAAAACTAATCGCACAGCTGCAATCAAAAACTCTTGATAGTATAATTGATGAAGGTCAACTTCCGTTAGGAGCGGAACGAACTGCAACAGTGAAGCAACGTGTGAATCAGTCCTTTTTTTAGAAGTACCGTTTTATCCTCTTATTCTTCAACTTGTTGTATCACAGGTTTAAATGTCGCCTCGTTGCTGATAGCAAGTCATATTAAGCCGTGGAAAGAAAGCGACGAATCTGAAAAAACTAACCCGTGCAACGGATTGTGTCTAAATGCGCTACACGATAAAGCATTTGATAAAGGCTTTATGACCGTAAATGCAGATACTTACAACGTTATTATTTCAAATAGAATTACTGATATTTACAATGGAGAAACCGTTTCTAAATTCTTTGATTGTTACAATGGTAAGAAAATGATTCTCCCCGAAAAATTTGCACCTAAAAAGGAATTTTTAGAGTATCACAATGATGTGATTTTTCAAGGTTAGTTTTATGATGCAATTTGTAAGCAAAGAAAGATACATAAATTCAATTACTAATGGCGAAAAAGCTTTTTTGATTTATGTTGATAACGAAAGCAATGTATGGCTTCAAGCAGATATGGAAATAGGCGGTAATTCAGAACAATACCGAGTGGAGTTAATGGATTTTGAACTCAATCCACAAGAAGGTATCCTACTCACAACAGTTGAATGCAGAGGTTTTCACTGCGGAGGAATACGCTTTATTGAGTATGAAAAAAATACGGAAAGCACATATACTCACGCTTTGGCAGATTTTCTAAATTTGCAAGACAATGCAGAGTATTTGCTATGTGAAGATACTGATTTATCATCTATTTCAAAAACAAAAGCAGATCAATATTATTATATATATGTTCTCTAACTATTGATTGCAGCTTTCAACAGGCGGGCTTTGACATTGTATGGGCTAATGATTTAGATAAATATATCTGTAAAACATATAGACTGAACTTTCCAGAAACAAAATTATTTGAGGGAGATATTCGCAAGCTTGATGCTGCTAAACTTGAAAACGTTGATATTATAACAGCAGGATTTCCCTGTCAACCATTTTCTGTTTGCGGAAATCAGAAAGGATTCGGAGACGATAGTGGTAATCTGTTCTTTGAGATAATGCAGATTGCTGACGCTATTGAGCCTAAGATAATTTTCCTTGAGAATGTCGCAAATCTTGTCAAACACGACAAAGGACGCACTTTCAACGTGATTCATAATGAGTTGGTAACGAGAGGGTATTATCTGCGCTATTTGGTTGCCGACGCTTGTGATTACGGTATTCCTCAACATCGCACAAGGACTTATATTCTTGCATTTCGTGACGTTGAGCGATGTGAATCCTATCGTTTTCCTGAAATGGTTAAGTTGGAAAAACGAGTTTTTGATATTATTGATAAATCCGTCAAGGCAGATGACAGCTTCTATCTTCCCGAGAACAGCCCGAAACATAACAAAATGTCTAAAGCTATTACAGACGATGATCAAATCTATCGTTTTTCGGACTATGGAATACAAGCCGGCAAAAACGGTATCTGCTTTACCTTAAAAGCAAATATGGGCACTTGGTATGACTGAGTACCTATAATAAAGGATAACTACGGAATCCGTACCATTACCCCTTATGAGTGTTTGGCGTTAATGGGATTTCCGTAAGAATTTAAAATTGCCAATATACCACTGAAAAGCGCATACAAACAAATCGGCAATTCCGTTTGCGTACCAATCATTAAAAAGACAGCGAAACAGATTTATAGCTTATAGAGGAGTATAGTATGAGCGATACTATTTCTATTTACAAAGGTGACAATCATAGAGAGTGTGATATAGATGAAGCAAAAAAATCATTTGCTCAGTATTTGCAAACTGAAAACCTTAATTTTTTAATCGGATGCGGTTGCTCAAGTAATGTTGAAGATGGAAAAGAATTGGCAATACCTATTATGAAAGGATTATATAAATCGTTCTTTGAGGGAAATCCGGATTTTGATATTGCTGGCATTGATCCCAAAGATAGGTTTGATAATAATCTTGAGTCTATGTTAGATACAATGCTCTCAATAAAAATGACTAACTATTTAGTCAAGACAGATGAGAGAATAGATGAGAAGATTAAAGCTGTACAAAAGCACATTGTAGATAAAATTATTAACGGACAAAATTGCAAAAGTGTTTTAGATTATTACAAATCGTTTTATTTGAAATTAGTTCAGCCCAGCCGTAGGCAACCAATTAACATTTTCACTACAAACTATGATTTATTTAATGAGCAAGCATTAGATTCTTTAGGGTTTTATTATAACAATGGTTTTTCAGGTTCTTGCATTCGCAAATTCAATCCAAACGTATATAATTATGTCTATGTTGAAAATATGAATTTGCATAAAGATGTGTGGGGACGTGTTTCTTCATTCTTTAACCTATATAAGATTCACGGATCTATAAATTGGGTAGTTGAAAACAATGAAGTATTCGAAAAGCCTGTCGATTCTTGTGTTGAAGAAAGGGTGTTGATTTATCCTACTCCTCAAAAAGATCGTTCAACTTTAATGACACCTTATTCAGACTTAATGAGAAATATGCAACAAGAATTAGTTAAGAATAATTCTGTATTAGTTACTTTAGGGTATAGCTTCTCAGATGACCATATAAACAGAATAATTCTTAACAGTCTTTCAAATCCTTCGTTCAAACTAATTGTTTTAGGAAGCGGTACAAATATTAAAAAACTTATCGAATTGAATGATAAACGTATTATCGTTATTAATTCTGATAATAAGATTCATTACTTTAAAAACTTTGTTAAAGAACTAATGCCTGATATTGAAGAATCCATCCAAGAAGAAATGGAGCTTACAGACGGAGTAGCAGCTATAAAAGAATTTGAGTCTTTATCGGAGGACAAATAATGGGTACCAGCAGTATTGGCAGAATTATTTCTATTGATACCTATAAAATAATAGCGGAATTGTATGACAGTGTAAATAACTACATAAGTACAATTGACGGAATTAGATTTATTGGTGAAATAGGTTCATATGTTTCAATTAATGAAATCGATAGAAAAATCATAGCTGAAATTGTATCTGTTGAAGAAAAGAATCTGTTTACCAATAAAGAACTTAGCAAACCAAACGGCACAAGATTGGTGGCTTTGAGTTTAATTGGTGAAATAACAGATGATTCATTTTGCTTTGGTGTATCAAAGCCACCCCATATTTATTCAGAGATAAGCATTATTCATCAATCAGACTTACAGGTAATGCTTGATGTAGGAGAATCAGAGGAAGAAATAGTTGAAGGTGTCAACACAAGACTCCGCTCACTCAGAATCGGACAATCAGTTGTATTCCCTGATTATCCTGTCAATATAAACATTGATAGGTTTTTTGGGTTTCATTTCGCAGTATTTGGAAATACAGGCGCAGGTAAATCAAATACAATTGCAAGGATAATTCAAAATATATTTATGAAAAGAGCGTATTCCGCAAAAGGAGCCAAGTTTATTATTTTTGATTCAAACGGGGAATACAACCGAGCATTTGAATCAATCAATGAATTCAACGCCGATATAAAATGCAAATGTTTTTCGTGTGATACAGAAATAGACAACCATTTTGAAATACCGGTTTGGGCTCTTTCGGCAGATGATTGGGCAATATTGTTACACGCCTCGGAAAAAACACAAATCCCTGTATTGTATCGTGCAATGGATATTGCAAAAGTGTTTTATGATCCTGATTGCAATGACGATGAAGTTAAAAATCATATTTTAGCTTCAACCGTACTCGGGATTTTGAATAGTTCTGATTCTTCGCCTTCCAAAGCGGATAAAATAAGAGCTATTCTGGCTCAATTTGCAACAAACGAGTTTAAACTTACAAAAACAGTAGATGAAGCCTGCAAAACATTAAATCAATTACTTGAGATATCATTCGGTCAAATGAAGTATCAACAAGCGCTAATTGATTATTGTGATCAATTTATTAGAAGCGATGTTGATAACAACTTGGGAATAAAAAAACTTGTTCCTTTTGATTTAAAACAGTTTTCAGAAGCTGTGAAATTTGCAACACTATACGAAGGAAGTATAAGTTCACAACGTATTCAAGAATACACATCGACCTTGCTTACCAGGCTTCAAGCAATAATAGAAGGATCGCAAGGAAAACTGTTTACAAAAACAGAATATACTTCGATAAATGATTACATAAAATCACTTATCGGAGATAACCAAATCCTCGATATTGATATAAGTATGTTGGATGATTCTTCGAGTGAAGTTATTGCTAAAGTATTATCAAAAATTATATTAGACTACGTTAGGAAACTTAAGCAAAAAGCAGAAATGCCAATTAATCTGATTGTTGAAGAAGCTCATCGTTTCGTGAAAAATGACGGCAACAATAATTCCTTTGGCTTTAACGTATTTGAGCGGATTGCCAAAGAAGGTAGAAAATACGGATTATTGATGGGCATTTCTTCGCAACGACCAAGTGAGTTGTCAAAAACAGTTGTGTCTCAATGCAGTAATTTTATTATTCATCGCGTTCAGAATCCTGATGATTTACAGTACATCTCCAAAATGGTACCCTACATTAATAGAGGTATTCTGGATAGGCTTACTTACCTTCAAACAGGAACCGCTCTTGTTTTCGGAACAGCAATTAACCTACCGACATTAACTCGATTCGCTATAGCTTCACCGGAAACCGATAGTAACAGCGCAAGAATATCGGAAAAATGGTTTGTGGAATAGTGTATTGATTAGAGGAAAAATATGGAACTTTCTTTTACTAAAGGTACTTTTGTATCAAATCCCGGAGAATTAAACTATAAACAAGTTCTTGAAGATTTTCAAAGAGCTAATACTATCCGAATTTTGACATACAATATTTCGGGAAACTACAAAAATGATACTTTGCTTTCAGCGTTATCAGATACAAATGCGGATATTCAGATAATTACAAACATTCCCTCTCGAATGGAATATTACTATGATTCTGAAGCAGGGCGAAGAATGCGGTTAAATGCACAGAAGAATATAAAAGTTTATATTTCAAAATTAAATCCCGATAATTATTCTGCTGGTTTCTCTGCGTTTTTCAATTTACATAATCACGCAAAAATAATAGGTACAGAAAATATTGTTTATATCGGTTCGGCTAATTTTTCAAATGAAAGTGCTAAAAGTATTGAAACTGGTGTTATTATTGAAGATAGAGTTTTTATAAGAAATCTCTATTCGGATTTTTTTGCTGAAATAGTAAAAGACTCGCTTTCATATTATGACGAAACATTTAGTGCATTTCGCCTCTTTATTTTATTTCTTTTAGAGAAGTTTCAATGCGTTTATAATGATATGCTTGTCAATCTATTTACGGACTATAACCGAACCAAATTAACATTGGCTGATACAATAAACATTACAACTGATCAGTTGCATTCACTATATTTATTATTTGAGGAATTGGAAAGAATACCTGACGCATTGGATGATACTTATGATGAAAGTAATGAAGAGTATAATACAGAGTTAGAAAAAATAAAAGAACTTTCAAATAGCATTGATATAGAATGGTTTAAATCTGTAATTTCATATGGCGGTGAATTATTCTCTTTAGTCGATTTTGATGAAGAAAAAGAAGCGCTTAACATTTTACAAACAAAATATATATATGATGCCAACGAAGAAAAACTGGACTTTTACGCACAAAAATCAATTGACGAAGCTAACTCTGAATTACATTCATTAAAAGACAATTTTATAGCAATTGAGGATGATTTTATTTCTGGGTTTAATACAATTCTCTCTAATCTTAATCAAATAATTGAATTTACTGAAAAATGGAAACCATTAAAAATCAATTCTGAAATAGATAATACATAAATTATTTGCTAAAATCAAAAAGCGTGTAAGCAACTATAACTCCTGCTTACACGCTCGTTTTATTTTATCTCTTGTTCGGTTTCATCAAACAGCGGGCTGTCAAAGAATTGTCGAACAGTGATTTCCAAACCGTCGCAGATTTTCTTGATGGACACCACGCCCGGATTCTGGCTCTTTTGGTTGAGCATACTGTAGATGGTTGACGGCGACACTCCTGAAATGTTTGCAAGGGCATTGACAGCAATGTTTCTCTCACGGCACAGCTCCAAAATGCGCTG
>AUXO013180979.1_pt1 | contig 14333 bp, 14 predicted proteins | sample 768731 | NCBI WGS metagenome assembly AUXO01 (sample SAMN02715735, study PRJNA202380) | gut metagenome | biome: sheep rumen | host: Ovis aries | place: New Zealand: Palmerston North | reverse complement strand
CGCCTACCAGGACACGATCCTCAATGGTATTCTTTTCAAAGCCGGTTTCCATCCGGCAGTAGATTTTCATTCAATCACCTCGGTATCCAAAACCGGTTTCCCTCTTTCTGTAAGGCCAATTCCAGTCACGCGAAGCGTCGAGTTGAGAGGCACATCCCTATCCAGTATTGTCTCATACAGCGGAGTCAGCAGCCTTGTTTCTACCAGATTGCGAATACCACGGCCACCGTTCTTCAGCACAGACTCTTGCCTGATCTCTTCCATCAGAGAATCATAGGCCCCATCTACATTAACTGAAATTCCAAGGTCGTTCTTAATGGCTTTACAGCAATTATCCATCTGTTTTTTTAGTATTTTCCCCGCAAGCGGCTGCCCTTTAGAGTCATACTCTCTGATGAAATCATAAACGACAATATTATTGGCGCCAATGCGATTATACAGTTCCGGTCTGCCGAGCGAATAAATGAAATAATTCTCGATTCCTTTCCTGACCTTTTCCTGAACTTGTTCCGGCAGATCAGACGGGAACACAACTTGCTCCGTTTTCACTTGCGGAAATCCTAATTCATCGCGACGCTCGACTTCCTCCATAATGCCTTTGTTGCTGGTAAAGATGATAATAGACTCCGAAAAATACACCGTTTTGCCTTGCCCGTCAGTCAGCCTGCCATCGTCAAGGATTTGGAGGAATTTATCAAGGATCGAAGGGTGTGCTTTTTCTATTTCATCAAACAACAGAATGGAAAATGGATTGTCTCTGACGGCATTGGTCAACTGACCTCCCGCTTCATATCCGACATACCCTGGAGGAGCGCCAAGCAGCTTTTGGTCTGACTGATCCTGGCGGTATTCAGACATATCGAATCGGATACAGCAGCTCTCATCACCAAAAATGAATTCTGCCAGTGCTTTGGCTGTTTCGGTTTTGCCCGTTCCAGTGGGTCCCGCAAAAAACAGAACGCCACGCGGGCGGTTTCCACCTTTTTGCAGGGCACTTCTCTTTATTACGGAGACTACTTTATCAATCGCTTGATCCTGTCCAATCACTCTGTCGCGGAGATTGTTTTCTATCTCCTTTATTTTATCTCGTTTGATCTGATTCCACTTGTTATCCCGAATTCCATAACGATAAAACTCTACCACGCTGGGGAGCTGAGACAGGTGGTATTTTTCATTTCTGCAGAGCATACGCATACCGGCTAGATCCGAAAATGTGAATCCTTCCGTCATGCCAACAAAGCGCTCCTGCAGTTTTTTTAGCTCTTTGTAATCCTCCTCTTTCACAGGCTTATCTGCTTCCCAGATGTCGTGATCAAAGAAGTATTTCAGGTTTTCTCCTGAAACGAAGTCCATTCTGGCATTACTATCTGGGGTCTGCACATGAATGGTCTTTACATCAGGATTGTTTAAGAAAAACCATGTTGGCAAATCGTTGACTTTATTAACGATTAAAACAATAATGTTCTTTGAGAGCTCTCCATTTGTCATCACGAAGCGTGATGTTCTCATGACTCTAGTCAGATCGGCAAATGCCCGAACGTCGCTCATCTGTATGGCGTCGGGCGATACTATATAGCGCGATGCCATATCCATGATGATCGCTACAGCTTGGTTGCATTGATCAAGGCATCGGGAGACCATTTCCCTCAAAGAAAGTGCCTCTTTGCCATCTTGACTACTACTGTCCTTTTCTTTGCTTGCCACACCGGCGCGGATGTTATTATCTTTCTGGCTTAGGGCTCCGCCACGAGTTGCACCTGCTCCGGCAAACGGGCAAGGAATCTTTCCGTTAACCGCTTTCGTTCCGCACAACTGAGCCATCCGGTCAATATCACCAGGATCCTTAGAATAAAAGCCAATTGCTTCATTGTAGTAGACAATGGTCTGATAGCCTGCATCTCTCAAAAGCTGCATCACGTATTCAGAAACATCTCTCAGCCTTTGCCCCGGATCGCTCTCGTAATAAAATCGATCCAAAGTGTTGCCTTCCAGCACAATACATGGTTTGATTTTTCGAAAGACTTCTAGCTCGCTATGCCATTTCATTACTGCCATGACCATTTCTCCTTATCTTTCGATTCTGAAGCTTGTATACGATATCATCTGAGAAGTGGGGTGCATGGATTCCCAAAGAAACTGTTTCACCCGAAAAATGCATGTTTTGGATGCCACTTTGTTCTTTGGAAAGATAACGAACATATTGATCTTCAAACTCAGGTTTGAACAGAAAAATTCGCTGGTTTGACGACCCACGCAAAGTCAGACGCTTATTTTTCTCCTCAACATACGGTCCATCAACGAGGACAGCAATTTTATCAAGGATCTGTGCCGTTGACTCTGTATGTTCCAGTTCCTCATATGTAAATCCACTGAACACCAGAATATCTTCGGAGAATCTCGTGAGTCCTGAAATGAGTTCAAATAATTCCGCTGCTTGAAGCATCGGTTCACCGCCGGTAATCGTAAACCCATCGACCGGATTGTCTAAGCAAATACTACGAATACTTTGAAGCATACTATTCACCGGGACGGAAATCCTGCCGTCCGTGGACCACAGCTCTGGGTTGCTGCATCCTGGGCATTTGCGGCCGCATCCGACCAGCCAGATTCCAATTCTCTTTCCTGGACCAAGCACTTCAACCGGATATAGAATTTGATCTATGAACATGATTAATATGATACCTCGAAGAAGGCTGCCAAGCACTCGCTCGGAGAGGAATCGCCCAATCCGACCGTCACACCACTCTGTAACGCGATCCTTTGTCCTTTAACAAGCCGCACGCCGTTGATGAAGGTTCCGTTGCGACTTTCATCTCTGATGTATACTGTCGCACCTTGGCGTGTTAAGTGAAAGTGTTCCCGGCCAACATAATCATCACCTTGAAGCTGTTCTGCCAACAGTCCGCTCCTTCCGATCATCAAATCGTCATCTGTTGATATTTTCAGTTCGACCGTCTGCCCGGTACGTATGTTGTTTAGGTGAACTGAAATTGAGTCGTCTGCATTCAATGTTCCATGAGCCTGAGTCTCCTTGAGTTCAGGGAACACATCACTGATATCTGCCTTGCAGTTGATATTGGAACATTTTTTCGCAGTGGGAGGATTCTCGGAACGGCAAGCTGGACAGATCCTAACATAAACAGGATTCGACGGCGTGAACACGTCAACATCTTTAACAGGCTGTTCTATTTCTGCCTGAAAATTATATCCGCAAATCTCGCAGATTGTTTCAGTATCGGTTAAATAGGCGCTGCAATCTGGGTTTGGGCACTTATGCGTAAGTAGTCCAGCTCTGATCCATTGCACATTTCCGTCGTCAAGTAAAGGATACGACTTACATTCTTCACAGTTTTGAGCAGATTTTCTATTAGGAAATCCACATCTCGGGCAAATCGGGATTTCGTCCTGAGCATCTACCACTATCAGCAGGTCTTTGTTTTTTGTTCCTCGAAATTCCATAGAATGCGCTCCCTATGGCTTTGATAAGATTTTTGGCTTGCTGCTCCGTCTGGGGATCATTTCATGTTCACATGAATCTTGCTCAGCAATTCTTTCGTTTACCACAAAGTCTGGATTATATTCGGTGACATCCACAAACTCGCAAAAAGCTCTGTCAGGGGGGCGCCTTATCACGGTTCCAGGCTTTATCACAACGCCCTCCTTTCTGAGGGCTTCGATGATTGAGTCATACTCTTTACAAAAGGCAACCTGTTGCTTATACAGCTCGTCAACCTCTGTTTCGTCCGGCGTTTTATCCTCATCTGATAGTCCGACGACTTGAATCCTAATGTTTCCGCTTTTTTGTTGGGTGAATTCAAGCCCGGCATAATCGTCAAACAGAAAGAGCTTAGAGCGTGAAGTTGTCATGGAGTGTTTCTCTCCAATGATTTCGTATCCCATCTCTTTCATTACTTTGTCGATGCTCTTGGCGATTTCTTCCTGCTCAGCTTTTCTCATCAGCTCATCTTCAAGAAGTTTTACTGTATTTTTTGAGTTGGCAATTAGGCGACGAATCTCTTCTTTGCTCTCGGGCGGTTCTGACCTAATGGGCATCTCATTTCCGAGAGAAATGATAAGAGCATCCTCTATGGCGATTTGCTGAGCGTACTCTTCGAGCAGCTTTGTTCGGATACTTATGTCTCGCTCTATTTCCTGGACAACAAGTGACGCAAAATCTCGCAGTTCTGTTTTGTCTGAAATCATTCCAATCCGCCGCGCTGCATTTTTTGTTCTTGCTCTTTCAGCTGGGCTTGATTTTGGATGCGTAAGTATTCTTTCCAGTCTCTGAAGCAGCTCTTCTTTGTCTTGCTTTAGGCTGTCATTCTTTATTGTGTACCGAGCTGGAAGAACTGCCAGGGCCTGCTCGAGTGAATAGGACTCCGTTGGGGAAGAATCGGTAATATTTTCGGCAATGATATTAATAGATGCCTTATGTTCTTCGGCACCGTTATCATAGACAGCTTTTATCTTTCGGCAAGAAGCTGCTTTTTCCGAAATAATAAGCTGACTTTGCCGTATTTCCTCTAGGCTTGTCCCATTAATCCTTCTATCCATCAGAGAACATGCGTGAAGCAATGAAGAGAGCATCGAATCTCTTTTGGAAATACGACTTCCGATATTGGCTTTTTCTCGTTCGCTCAATGAAGACGCATCAAGATAGTATCTCTGTTTTTTCAAAACTTCTTGCTCATTTTTGCACCAAGTGAGCAATGCATTTATCTCTTGGATATCGTGTAACGCAAGGGCCTTAAGCCGCGTCTTCTCTAACTCTATGCGTTCAAGCTCGGCCTTCCGCATCTGCTCTAGCTCAAAAGCACTCAATTTAGGCCCACTCATAAGATCATTCCCTTTCCGCCATTTATCGTGTATTATTTACTGGTTGCGGAAAAAAGCTTTTGCATTGATTCCGGCGACTACTTCGGCCCATGCAAGAAATCCAGGCTCAAAATCGGACGGCTTTATTTGTCGACAGATGTCAACAAATAAATCGTTCTTCCCGCTTATTCTGCATTGGTCAACGATTCCATTAATATAGCTCACAAAGGCATCCTTGTCGCGAAAGCTTCTGCCGTTAATCCGCAATTCATGCGATCCTGAAAGGATATAGGCGATTCTGTAATAATATGCCTCCCGTTCGCTTGACTGTTCAGCATTTCCTAGGCCCTGAATAGATGACTCCATTTGATAGATACACTTTGATAGCTCAACTTCTCCTTGATATGACAGGTACTGAGAGAGTACACGCAGCAGGGTTATTTCTTCCAAGTCATCATATACTAATGGCCTCCCATTGTTATGACTATCACTCGCAGTGCTCCCTTGATTTACCCGATCAAAAGGATTTATCCCGTTATGAATACCGAGATCAGTCTGAGCGGAGTGATTCCAGAGAACACTCAGCATTGCTCTGCCAACACTTTGGTAATTCTCCAGAAAGATTCCTCGCCACGCAAAGGGGCGAAGTCCGGGCCAAAGTCTATATAATTTGTTGAAATAGTGGACGTGCTCATCGCTTCCCCGTCTTGGCTCGTTGCATATCGGGTAAAGCCCTTTATCATCTGGAACAGTGAGAAGCTTGTTTGCAAGAGGGATAAACCGCCCTTCGTCAGGGTCAAGGCAGTCTTCTCCCTGATTCCACTTTTGAGCCATATGTGTTACTAGAGCTGCAATCTCGGACGGGATATTGTAGGTTCTGTCAAGAAAGGTAAACTGTGCTTCCCGGTTATCTGGTATTTGAGTCAGTTTATAACGCTCATAGTCGTTTCTGATCCACGCTTGGATTGCACTGTAACCCCAACGGTCTCTTGGACGACATTGCATAAGGCCAAAAATGAGATCTTGCATCTTCGGCTGCAGCTCTTCTATGCGAGGTATTCTGTTGCTCATCATGTAGTCGAGCTTTTGCATCCCTTCATTCTTATCGAAGGAGGAATATGGAGTTTCGCCCAGCTGCATCTCATAAATGGTGACACCCAAAGAATAGTAGTCAGACTCTTTCCAGCAGAAGTTCGTTGTCAAGGCTTCTGGTGCTGCATATTCCGTAGTATTTCCGACACGAGAAACATGTGTACGCCCGTCCTCATCGCTTGCAGAGCTTACGCCAAAGTCGATAAGCACTATCTTCCCCTCAGATGTGCCATCTTCGACCCACATGAAGTTTGCCGGTTTGATGTCTTGGTGAACGATGCCTACCTGGTGGATCGCTTGAAGGGCATTAGTCATCTGTACAAGGAATGGGTTAATTGCAGTTTCACTGAAATGCTTTCTACGAAGAATCTGCTGCAAGGTTTCCCCGCGATACAGTGTCCATACTTCATAGATTTGCCCATTCCATTCTCCCCATGTGAGTAGCTTGGCAATGTTCTTGTGGTTCAAAGCCAGGAGCTTATTTCGAACATCGCCTCTGACATGCGTTCCTTGAATATACGCTTTGATACACACTTCGTTTTGAGTTTGACGGTCATGAGCTCGAAATATAGCCGCTTCCGCCCCGTCTGTATGGATCGGTGTCCCAATATAGAACCTATTATCGATAATCGTCCCTTGCTGAATAGCCCCATAATACCCGCCGGATTTAGGATTGGGTCTAGTCACTCCCGGTTGGTTTGACCGCCTGTCCCCGCTGATTTGAGCATTATTAGATGAATTTGGATTGACTCGTGTAACTCTGCTGTTGGCAGCGTTTTCGCTGATAATAGGATTGTCAAACATGTCAACGCTCTCTTTCTTGTCCTTAATCTGGAGATTTCAGCTAATAGTTCAGGCGAAAAAGCAAACGCATTATCGCAGTCTCCATGAGATTGTTGTAAATGACCCCCAAAAATGTTAGTGTCATTATCATATCAAAAACGTATTGTTGTTCCACCTTGTATTTAATTATCGCTTATGCGTAAAGAAGCTCTTGATTAAAACCCAAGTTATCCACACTCCTAATACAGTCGGAAGGGCGGAATAGATTGCCGACGTAAGCGTTCTCTCCATACTATTGCCTACTGTTGCATAATCAACGGAGGAAACAACATGTATTATCCAGATAACTATTGCGCATATCAATAGTGCGAAAAGCCGAATGATCCATGCCGGGATGAGGGGCTGAACATAAACATTACTGTTGATTGAATGATTGAATATCCTATGAGCAATTAGTCTGTTTCCAACCCGCTGAGCAGTTACTGTCACACTATCCCCGATGGCAAATATGTTCTGCATGTTCCCATAGAGTGTGATATCCCAGGCTCGCTTTTGAGTGCGTTCTCCTTGCTCTTCAATTCGTGAGACTGTGACGAAAGTTGTGTAACCAAGTTGATACGGCTCGCCCGAAAACAAAGCATTGATTAACTTCGTCAGCTTGGATTGATAATACTGCTGAGTTGTTGTTTCTGCCACGGTTCCGTTAATGATGATCATTGAAGTATCCTCCTAACAAAACCCAACTCTATCGATTCATTTACTTGACATAGGTGTATCCACCAAGTAGTTTTTTCTTGTAATGATCTGCAATATCCTTCTTCGCCTGATCTCGGAGAGATTCGTTTTGTGAATAATTCACGATTAACAACTGGGCTGCACGCGCCGCATCGATGTCACCATTGATGAGACGGTAAATTGTGCTTAAATATGTTGCCATATCCGCGAGCATACCTTGGGAGAATTTTGTCGATTGATAGTCCTCTTTCCAGCAAACAACGTTCTCAATATTTCTAAGATACGGAATCGTTTTTGCATATTCTTCGTCGGTGTCGGCCTTCTCAAACAGTGCGAGCCCATAAACTGCTTGAGCATATGGATGTTCAACGTCCTTTGTGATATGCGCCATTTCATCATATTTCTGGTCGTAATAACACACGGTGGATAACCTCGAAATGGCTACAATAAGGTTTTCCCTAACAAATTCCAGAGTCTCTTGGTTGGTGATGTTCAACTTTCGAATTGCCTCGTCGAGCATACTGGCCCAATGATAGGCCTTATTGATATCCTCGATCATAGAATCAATTCGTCCTACGCTTTCTATCATTGAAAAGCCTATCCCGGCAGTCATTCTGGATGTCTGAGCCATTTTCAGGATTGCATTCGGCTCCCCGGCTTCGGCTGCCTGCTCGTAGTATTGAAAAGCGACATTAATTGCATCTTCATCGTCTTCTTTCTTTGAATAAAAGTCAGCAAGCGCCATCATGGCATCGACATTTCCCTGCTCCGCGAGCGTTTTAGCTTCTTCTATAGTCATTTTTCTTACTCCTTTTCTCTGATAATTAAGATGATTTAACCGCAATCCGCCGCGGTGGTATACGTTTTTTGAAGCTCTCTCGTATAACATTTGTACTTGTTATACGCCTCGTAGTTTCTTCCTGCTTCTATTAGTTCAACGCAGGGAGCTACGAGTTCTTGATATATCTGAGCAAATATTTCTTGCGAATTATGACGGCTTTTTATTCCCGCGACAATTGCCGGCGCACAACTATAGTATTCCTTTATGTCTTCAGCTCCGCTCGGAAGTGATTTCATAAAACCATCACGGAAAGCGCGAAGAATTGATAGTTCATAGCAATCATCAGGCAAGCCTTTAGACTCGACGCAGGCTGATGTCAAAAAGCAAGGGCCAGAGGAGACAATTCTCCTTTTATAACGAGGGCAGTTTTCGTACTGATATCCCCAGCAGTATCTGTGCACTGTGTCGCTGTCAATTGATGCTATGCCTTCTTTTCTTCTTTTTAATTCGCAGCAATACCCGCTTTCGTAGTAATAGTACGCACATTCTTCAGCCATCGTCTTATCTCCTTTCCTATAGATTACTGATTTAGTTTCCTTGCTATTATTGCCTGTAATGACTCTGCTCGGTCTCTTGTTTCTGCGGTCATAAACAAGAGATTATCCTCAAGGAGCTTGGATGCCTTAATAAGGAAATGGGTTTTTTGGTCTGAGTCGTCCATTTCACAATAACATAGTGCCAAAGAATACGCAGCATCGCTCAATCCTGAAGATAGCGCTCTTTGATAATAGTTGATCTGCTCTTCTTTATTGTCTGATAGTTTCCCAAGTCGGAGATACAGCTGACCACTCATGCCACTTCCATCAAGATCCATTTCAGCAGCTCGCTCATAGATATGCTTGATTTCTTTTCTCGAAATGTTAGTCTGGCCATGCGATATTGCGTATTCATAGTAGTTTCCAAGGTAATAGCAGGCATGCATAAACTCCATTTCACTACCAATAGACAGCAATTCGACCATGTATTTCTCTTCAGATGAGTCTGGATCAAACTGATCGTTCGCTTTCCGAAGACTGAAAAGCCTGTTTCCCTCGTTTGACATGGCGGTCACATTATTACCCGCTATTGCTGCTTGCAGGTATTTTTTGCACAAAGTCCGGCTTTTTTCTTCTTCTATATCTCCACTAAAACGTATGACGCCATTTAACAAAAGTTTTGCCATAGAGTTGTACGCCTTGTAGAAGCCCCTATTTGCAAGGTAAAAGTATACTTTATAGACAAACAGAAGCTCCTCTGCTCGTACATGATCGCTCACATAGCATGTTATGCCATCCATCTCGTCAAGGACATCATTATTTTCTTTGCTTGAGAGTTTATCGTCAATCTTCAACTCCATTCTAAATCGCCTTGCTTGCTCAGAACCAACCCAACGTTTTTCAATCAAAAACGCAAGATTCCAAATTGCTGGCAGAAGCGGTACGGCTAATAGAAGGTACTCAAAAGCTTCTTCATATGGTCCGGACTTAGCTAAATAATTGCCATACTCCAAAGCCGCATTTTTATTTCCATTAATTGCAGCTTCACGCATCAGGGCAAACCGCAACTTACTATCGTAGTCATAAGTCAGGGCTTCCTCGTAAATGCGCTCTGCAAAAAAGCATGGGATATTATATAGCTTTGTGAAGCTGTGTTTTATTAGGAGTAAAAGAAATAAAGAATAATTACCTTGCTCAAAATAATCTTGCAGGATTTCTCTTTCTTTCTCAGAAAAGAACCTCAAGCTAACTCGCTGCAGCAATTTTTGATAGAAAGGCCTTTCTTCGGGCATTCCAGAAATAACGCTGGTTATACTCGAAAGGTTAGTTAGTAAGGCCTCATCCAACTGTCCAGACAATATTTGCTTTGTCAGCGGCTCAGCTTTAGTATAAGATATATTACCTGAAAGTATTTTTTGTAGCGTGGAAATCCAGCTCTCAGCACTACCACCTGATAGCGGAAGGCCATACAAAAGCGTATTAAAAAATCCCAGGATCGTTCGAGGCTGTGCCTCTGTTGCCCCATATGTTTTTATATGCTCGGTAACAGTCTCAATCAGTTCTCGAAGATTGAGAGTGTCGTTCAATTTGTATTCTGATTTCACGCTCGGTTCACCTCTTAATTGATTAAGCAACAAACCCATGGTACTTATTTCCTATTATAATGAAAAGCACCATAATGTCAATACTTTCAATAAAAATTCCAGTAATTTTCTTTTTAATTACAGGAATTTTATTCCCCTCGGGGCTCTTTACTCCAACATTCATTCTCGAACACGGTTTTTTGACGAGCGCTGTTGCTAATTATTGACATGTAAATGCGATAATTTTATAATTATAATGGTCTGTTATATCAGGTAGAATTATAGGAGGTGTGTAATTATGAGCTTTCTCTGGAAAAAGAAAACCGAAGGTCGTATATCCTCTATTCAAAATGAGGACGCTGCTGATCAATTAATTGAAGAAGCACTTACGGTTATTAATGATTTTTTAACCATCGGAAGTGACGCATCGATTCTTACTGACAGCAGCACGGACTTTAGAGGGCACATTATCTTCGTTCCTGATGCGCGGCCACCATTCTCCGGAAAAACCATCAACTACGGTTTTTATATTCAACTGTGCGATGTTAGTGACTTAACCGTTGGCGCAAGCAAATATCCTAAGGTATTGATTAACAATCCCAGCTTAGCGGACAGGTATTATTCGTTCATCAACAAGTATAGGAATTGCTTCGATCCATCGGAATGTGGTTATGTTTATAGAACTCGCACAGCTGTTCCGCTCGTAAAAGGGCAAGAGAACCAGCTTCAGGCAAAACTTGGACAGCAAATAGCTCAACGTTGTGAATTAGCAGATTTTAGCGGTGGTCTTTTGTATACTAAGAATGTTTATAGAGATTAATTAAGGAGTATAAATATGACCAACTCCAGCGGGACTGTAACTGCTCTTTGCACTTCTGGCCAACTAAACAAGGCCAGGTTTAGCAATGGCACTGTGTACTGTATTAGCAATTTTGGCTCAGACTTTATTATTGGATATTACGAGATTAGTCCAGACGGGACTTCTTGTACCGTTCAATGTGAATATGATAAAGGGGAAATAGGACGTATTACTCCTGATAATGATTCGAATTCCAAGTTCTCTATTTGGCTCTCACGCTTAGGCCTTGAACGGAGATATATTCACGAGGGCAGACGTGTTCCGGAATCTCCTTATCCAAGTATCGATGAGGTTGCTAATGCGTATTCTTTTGGCAGTATAGAGGATTCAAAAACACACGAAACAATTGCAGAGTTTACTGGCAATTGTATCGAAGCTGCAGCAGCGTTTGTTGTCCTTGTATATGAAGTGTTTTCCGACACGCGATATCATGATTTTTACAAACTTTAAGACACCATTATTCTCAATAGTTTTATAAGACATTTGCTACAACTATTAAAGGGAGGGCGAGAATTATGTGGATTGCGGTTTTGATGATTGGCGCAGTTGTTGTATTGTTTTTTGTTTTAAAACGCAATTCTTCCGCATCTGACCAAAGAAGCAATACCACACGAGGCCAAAGAGCATCCTCGAGTGGAAGCAATTATTTCAAGTTCGATATGCCTTTATCCGAGCGTGATAGTCAGTATTCCGTAGCTTCATATGATGAAGAAAACATATATTTTGACTTTGGCACTATTGGGCGGCAAAAAATTGGAAGTTACCGCCGCCGGGAGAACTGCCAACCCGGCGATAAGTTTTTGGACAGCGGGAAACCGGGATATGTATTTTTCGACAATGATGGCATTGAGATCGGGTTTGTTGATGATGATTATCCTGATTTCATTGATGTTTCACGATATGGGCTCTATAAGCATTTCAAAGAGATGTACGGGGAAGGGAAACAGGAAGGGGAATATTTTGTAACTGTAAAGTTTCCTAATCCTGCGACAGACTTAGCCGGGAAGATGTACGATTCTGGTGGCAACGGATTCATCTATGATGCAAAGACCGATGAGATGATAGGGCATTATGTGGGAAGCAAGATTGGGGCTGCTTGTGCATTTTGTGCTCTGACAGCTGAATTCCACATGGACACAGAATATGCGAAGTTCCGAGTAAGCTGGGATAAAACAGAGTATAAAAGAGCATAGTCTTAATGCTAATGATAATAAGGGCGGTGACAAAATGGGACTAGTTGTAATTCGTATACCAGACCATTTGCAGGAAGCTACGACAACTCTCTTTCATCGGAAAAATGGTGCTTGGATTAACTGTAATGGAAAAACTGTGTGGACAGGGAAACTTGGTGAACTTGCCACTTTTGAGGTTGATCGTCTTGAAGAAGTAACCATCTGTATTGACGATGGGACGGAGATGGCCACTATTTCTGGATTCGTCAATCCAGGCAGCAATTATGAAGTTGCTTTTTCTCGCTATAAAGGTCTTTTTAAAATTCCTGAATACAAACTATTTGAAATGTAGTTTTTTCTTTTTCCAGTTTTCAGTGCCAGCATGACACGTATTCATCATTCAAAAAAGCAAGGCTGTTTTCTTTGAACATCCTTGCTTTTTTGCGCGCTATTCCATGATGGTCGTTGTCAAACATCCATGAAATCGACTAATTCTCCATGGACGGCTACAATCCTTGAAATGTCAATGGCCAAATAAATCCCGGTATTCTTGTCCTTCTTGCTAAGAATTATCCTTTGCTCTATCGGATCGATTTTCTTTACGGTTTCTGTCCGATCCTCATAGCGGCCACCGGATTTCAATTGATCCGGAACGAAAACTGTAAAAGTAATAATCGGGTGATGACCATCCTCGATCACGTCAGCAATCAGAGATAGCTTTTGGTTTAACAGCTCTATGGCGTTTTCATCCAGCACAATCTCGCTGTCTGTCAGCCGCGCTTCCTCCGTTATCATGTCCGAATAACCAGCCAAAGCGTCGAAAGCCGAAAACTGGGCTGCACGGTCGTATAGAGACATATGGGCGCGAGTCAGGGATTGGTGATGCGGATGATGGATAATGTCCTTATAAACTACTTTCGGATCTTCGTTAGGATTCATTCTTTGCACCTTTCCCGGAACCAAATCCGGCTTCTCCGGAACGATGTCCTCCGATTTGTCCGTTGCGTTCTATTGTCGTTCCTCCGTCAAGGAGATTCATGCCTTTCAATATTGCGTTCTTGCCGTATTTCTGCTGCAGTTTCAACGTAGCCAGCTGTATCTTCCGCTCCTTTTCGTCCTCGGCCTGTTCTTTGGCTTTTTGCCGTTCCAGCTCGTCATAGTCTGTGAACAGATCCAACTGCTCCGGAATCTCTTCCGGAATATCGGCTTCGTCGATCAGACCGGCAGCCGCAACATTCACGCGCCGGATCAGTAGATCTGGATCGACAACTCGATCATAAACGCCAAGCACAGCCTGCATGATTTTTCTGGTGCTGTTGGTATAGCGCTCAATATTGCCTGTTCCATGTGCATGCTTGGGGTGAGGCCGACCATAGGGATCCGCTGTGACTGTTCCGCGATATTCTTTGCCGGTTTTCGACACGCCGTAAACGGTATCCCGCATGGTTTTTCCGGGCATAAGCACTGTCAAGCTCTCTCGGTCATAGCCGATGGTCAGTTCGATCTTTTTCGTAACTACGCGTTTCCTTACCAAATCAAGAGCCAGCAACTCGGTCATTTCCTGGACGATCAGCCTGCCCTTCTCAAAGCTGTATGGTTCCTTCAAAACTTGGCCGGAAGAGAGGGAATTGGACGATGGGCGATATGCTTTGATCGCTTCAATCGTTGTTGGTTCCCAACCCCAGGCATGGTCAATAAGCAGCTCTGCATTGATACCCATCGCATCATAGAGAGCTGCTTCATTTTTCTCGCTCAGCCTGGCAACGTCGCCCATTGTAAAACAGTTTAACGCTTCGAGCCTCCTTGCGGTTCCTCTGCCAACACGCCAGAAGTCCGTAATAGGCTTATGACACCAAAGAAGCTCTCGGAAGCTCTGCTCATTCAATTCGGCGATCCTTACCCCGTCCTTATCTGCGGGGACATGCTTTGCAACGATGTCCATAGCGACTTTTGCCAGGAACAGGTTGGTTCCGATCC
>AUXO011817536.1_pt1 | contig 14337 bp, 10 predicted proteins | sample 768731 | NCBI WGS metagenome assembly AUXO01 (sample SAMN02715735, study PRJNA202380) | gut metagenome | biome: sheep rumen | host: Ovis aries | place: New Zealand: Palmerston North | reverse complement strand
GTCAAACATATTATTATTTAGGAACAAGAGATACTAATATAGTTGTTATGACTGGCAATATGGATTCTAGCTGGGGTACTTCTTTTAACGTGCCATTTACGTTAACTGGATTATATAATGGTCATAATTATAATCCTGTATGGGATGTTTCAGAAACAAGTGTAATCGCGCGTTCTAATTTAAGAATTGAAAATTTAACAATCGCAACGGATATTTCTAATTCTAATACAGCGCCATCTAATGGTACAAATACTGACGGTGTTTTTTATGGCAATTATTTTAATGTAAAACTTGGAAGAAATATTAAAAGGTCTGGTAATTATGTTAATTTTAATTCTGTTCAGGGAGCAATGAATGTTACTAGATCGGCAACATATGGTTCTACTGCGTCACCACGAAAATATAAAATTGAAGTTGAATCTGGTTTTTATAATGCAGCCACAGCAACATATGGAGCTAGCACTTCTACAAGAACTTATCCAACTTTATATGGCGAAGTATATATGGTGTATGGTAATGATTATGATAGGGCAGCTTCAATCAATGACAAACTCGATTTATATTATTCTTCGGCTGCTAGTTGGAGCGGGCAGTTACATTCATCTAATGATACTTTAACTCCTGTGGTAACTACAACGGTAAAGAGCGGGGATTTTGGTACTAGTAAATATGACCTTACGACTGGTATTTATGTTGGAGCTCGTTATAGCGGTTCACATCATGCACCAAGGGTTTTTAAAATGGAAGGTGGACGCATATATAATATTGTAGGTGCGCCAAGTACGGATCAAAGCAAAGCTAGTTTAACGGCAGCAAATATTTATATGACTGATGGCGAAGTTGATTTAATTACTGGTGGAGCAGGAACATCAACTACGTATGGTAACAGGATTTTACAAATAACTGGCGGTAAAGTTAATTACGGAGTTATTGGAGGAAGTAATGGTTATGATGGTGAAAGTACCGATGGTACTTTGACTGGTGATACTTATGTATATATTGGAGGCACTGCTGTTATTGGTGATGATACATTAATTAGTAATGATGATGACATGTACGGAGTTAAATCTGGTACAGTGTTCGGTGCTGGTAATGGTAATCAGACTTATGATACTATTGGTTCTGTTAAAAATTCTAATATTGTCATTAATGATGAGGCGGTTATCAAGCAAAATGTTTATGGTAGTGGTAACTATGGTACTGTTGGATATAGTGCGACTAGCACGAGTACAACTAATATTAAATTAATTGGTGGAACGGTAAATGGCTCGGTATTTGGATCAGGAAATAACAGTGGTTCAGGTAAAGAGGGTTCAGTTGTTTCAACTATTAATGTTACTTTAGATGGTGGCAAAGTAGAGGGCTCTATATATGGCGGTAGTAACAGTGCTGGTGTAGTATATGGCTCTACTAATGTTAATATATTAAATGGTAAAGTTACTGATGCTTATGGCGGAGGTTATGGTGAAAACACTTATGTAGAACGTAATGTTACAGTTAATGTTGGTAATAATACGACTTCAAATTTAAATGTTACGGGTGATATTTACGGAGGCAGTGCTTTTGGTACTGTCAATAGTGCGGAGGCTACTAATACAAAGACTTCATATACAACTACTGTTAATGTTAATAAAGGAAAATTAAACAATGTCTTTGGTGGCGGCAAAGGTGATGCTACTCATGAGCCTTTGGTTGCTGGTGATATCCATGTAGTAGTAAACGATGGAACTATTTCTAATGTTTTTGGTGGGAATAATGCTAATGGTACACCACTTGGCGCTGTTATAACTGATGTTAATGGTGGAACAGCTAGTAATGTTTATGGTGGAAATAATGTCGGTGGAACGGTTACAACTACTCAGGTAAACATGAATGGTGGGACAGCTGGTATTATATATGGCGGTGGCAAGGAAGCTGATACCGGAACAACTAACGTAAATGTTACTGGAGGAACTGCAAATAATGTTTTTGGTGGTGGTGAAAATGCTAATGTAACTACCAAAACTAATGTAACTTTAACTTCTGGAACTATAAATGGTTCAATATATGGTGGTTCTAATCAAAATGGTACGGTACAGGAGTCACTAGTAAATATTAATTCTAATGTTCCAAATGTTTATGGTGGAAATAATGATGGTGGAACTACACTTACTTCTAATGTTAATTTGAATGCTGGAACTATTACTGCAGCTTACGGTGGGGGAAATAAAGCCCAAACTTCAGTTTCAAACATTAATTTAAGGGGCGCTACGGTAAGTTCTTTATTCGGTGGTGGAAACAGTGCCGGAGTAGGAACAACAAATGTTAATCTGTTAAGTGGTAGGGCAACTGATGTATATGGAGGAAGTAACTCTAAAGGAACTGTTGATCAAAGTAATATTAGAACAAATAATGCGACAAATTTGACTGTAACTTCAGTTTATGGTGGAAATAATGATGGTGGAAAAACAGTAAGTACGGCTATTAATATGACTGGCGGAACATACACTAATATATATGGCGGAGGAAATAATGCGGAGACAGATTATACAAATGTAAATGTAAATGACGTTAATGTTACAGGTAATTTCTTTGGCGGTGGAAATAATGCTAATGTAAATTACAATACAATTGTTAATTTTGCTTCTTCAACCATAGCTGGTGATATATTTGGTGGCGGTAATTTAGGTGAAGTTTTAGGTAATTCTACTGTTACAATTTCTGGTTCTACTATAAATGGTAGTGCGTATGCTGGGGGTAATGGTGTTACGGCAATTGTTTATGGAAATACCGATATTACTGTTCATAATGGTTCAGTTATTAATGAGCATTTATTTGGTGGTGGAAATGCGGCCAACACTGGTACTGAAAGTAGTAATTCATCTATAAGCCATGTCAATGTTGCTGGGGCTACTATTCATGGTAATGTGTATGGTGGTGCTAATACAGCAGTTTTATATGGTACTGCTATAGTTAATGTAGGATATTCGGCTAGTGGTATTACGCAATCTAATATTCAAATTGATGGCACTGTCTTCGGCGGTGGTGAAGCTAATGCTAGTGGTTCATCAACATATGACTTTAACTTTATTGGTGTTACTAAAGCTATTGAGGTCAATATAGATGGCGCTGGATATAATAGTTTTAATATAGATGGGTCTATATTTGGTAGTGGTAATGCTTCATCTACTTCTGGAACAAGTGTGATAAATATATCTAATTATGGTACTTTCGATGATTATAAAGAAAATGTTTCTATTCAAAGAACGGATGAGCTTACTATTAAAAATTCAGCGATTAAATTATCTGGTACAACCGATAGAACCAATGAATTTTCTGATGTTGAATTTTCAATAAGCCGTGTTAAAAAGCTTGTTTTAGCTAATGATAGTACTTTATTTTTGGATGTTGGTGTTAACTTATTAGAATCGTTTTATAGTCAAAAGATAACAGGGACAACTTCAGAAAAGGCAAAGGTAACGATAACTGATTCTGGAAATACTACTAGAAACGTTAATAACCGAGTTTATATGTTTGAGGGAAAAAATCTAAACATCGCAACAAATGAAGGAGCAACGGCTTATGGTAAAGTTAGCGGAATGACATTTTTTGGAATGTATAAAATTGGCAGTAATGGTAAGATTATAACAGCTTTATATGATAATGCTTATGGTAATGGTGATGCTGCATCTGGAGCTTTGTATGCTTTTACTTTGGGTAGTTATGTTGTAGGAGAGCATCACAGTAATCATGATATAAAGGTTGATGGTTTTTATAGTAATTTTGCTGATAAAGATAACGAAGGACATATAAAAACCGCTTATATAGAACCTACTCCTCCTGAGGGCCCATTTTATAGATGGTCTATCGGTGAGAAAGTTGCAACTTATGATTTGACGTTAGCTGCATCTAAGTATGCAACATTAGGTACTTATGAACTTCCACTTGATCTTTCAAATGATCCAAATACTACTTTTGAAATTTTAGGCTTTAACTATGATGATTTGGAAGAAGGGTTTGAACTTGTGCCCGAAAGTGAAATCCCAAGAATTAATAATGAAGGCACAGCTGACACTAAAATGGGGCTTAAATTGGAAACAGCTAATACTGGTTTTATTAATTCTGGTTCAACATCTTTTATGACAGATCCTGATGAACCAATTTCTGGAACTAGAAGCTATACGTCTGAAAACTCTTCAGCTGTTCCAAGTTTACTTTTCTATTTATATCATTCTAAAAACATTACATTATCAAGAGAAATTGGAACTGTTGTTATTTCGATGCAGACAGTTACTCCGGTTGATGAACTTAATGATAAAGTCAATCGTGTCAATATTAATGTAAAGCTTACATCAGCATTATTTAATAATACTTATTATGAAGGTGCGATGACTACTGGTGAGAAATTTAATATGTTTGCATCTAGTCCAACTAATATAAATTCAAAATCGATGTTTAGTGCTTATTATTCTCTTTATATGACTTCAGATAATTCTTATTACCGAACAGGTTATCATCATTCATTACTTTCAAATTTTGTATTTCCTTTAAATACAAAAATAACGATGCTTGATTTAATTGATAATGAAACTTATTATTATGTTGTAGATAATGCGTCAGTTACTAATGCGACGGCTGAGTTTAATCAATATGGTGAGTGTTCTTATGATTTATCTAAGTTTGTAAAGATGGGATCTACTAGTTCGACTAATATATATAATGAGTCTGATAATATTTCTAAATATTATGATAGTTCTGGACAAAAGATTGAAGAAGAATTTATATTTATGGTTAATTTTGAAGATACTGAAATTGAAGGCAATAAGCTTTCAAATACATTATTTATGGAGCTTCGTGATGGGGCAAATAATACTTTAATTAGTGTTTTGGGAATTCAAAGAGAAGACCTTACTTATAATATATATGATAATTCAGATGCGATTATAGATATAGATGGAACGCTTAGCAGTAATCCGGTTTACATAGGTGATACTGTTACATTAAATCTAACTGGTAATTTTACGCAGCCTATTGCTGACACTTTGCCTATTGTTGATACGAGTCATTTCGATAAAAAACCTGGTGTTAAAATTACTATTTATGATTCTGAGGGCAATCAGCTTAATAATAGTAGTTTGCTTGGTATATCTTATGAAGTTGATGGAACTAGGTATTATCCTAGAATGGATGGTAGTGTTAGAATAGCACTTGCTGATAAGGTTGCTAATATATTTAAAAGAATAAAAATTGATACAAGTAATGTAAATTTAACTAGTGGCGATTATGTCCTTAAACTTGAGTCTTTTACTTCTCCTGATGGTATTTATTATGGTCATACTTCGCAGGACACTTTAAATATTCCATTTAAAGTTATTAATAGTACGTATGGCCTTAAAGTTAAACTTACCGATGAGGAAATGATGATAGATAAGGAAATGGGATATACACTTAATAAAAACAATATTCTAAACTTTACACTTGAGTATTCATCTACTTTTACGAATCCTAATATTCATGTTCAATTATACCGCAGGGATTATGATGAGGTTTACGCTTATACATATAGTAAAGTTGATTTGGCTGATTATGTAAGTAACAATTTAGATTTAGTAAATGAAACTGAATATATGTTTATTGATACACCTGTTGATGGTATGAATAAAGCACTTTATTTAAAAACACTTCTTGTTAGTGGTACTTATAAATTTGTATTTAGTTTATATGATGGAAATGTATATATAGGTGATTGTTCACAGTATATTATAGTTAAATAGGAGGCAAAGCATGGAAAATACTTTCACAAAGGAATTAATTGATTATTATAAAAAAGTAGCTGAATATTTAAAACAGCTTGATAGTAAGAAAGCAGAAGTCGAAAAAAACTTGGATGTTAGTGAACCTGATGAAGTTAGCGATGAGTTAGAGGAAAGTGTGGATAGCGAAGAGGGTGCTGAAGATGCTTGAAAAATTAGAAAAAGAAATTGAGCTTAGTGAAGAAGTTTTAAATGGGCTTCCTGTTAATAATAAGAAAAACAAGGAACGTTATTTAAAAGAAATTTCTTTAGAAATAGCTAATTACCAAAAGAAACTTGATGATGTGAAAGGCGAGCTTAAAAGAAGATTAGAGCCTTTTGAAAACCTTGAATATCAAGAAGTGGCGAGTAATGAAGTAACACTTAAAAATTTGTTAAAAGCACTTTCTTACACTAACACTTTAAGTACGGCTTATGAAAAACTTGATTTAGACAAAATAATTTATCAGCTTGCTAATTATGATGATGATGAACTTATTAATAACAATCTAAAAATTATTAAAGCAATTAATATTTTTAAAGCGGCAAATATGGCTCTTACAAAAAATGATTTTAATTATACCAAATTTGTTAATGACTATATGTCAATGTTTTTTGAGGAGGGCCTTACTAATGAAAAAATTAAGAATAAATTTGATAGTATTTACTGGCAGTGTCCAAATATAATTGAGCAAGTAGAATTTAATTTTAGATATTTATATTTGAAAAATAGTTCTAGAGCTGAGAAGTATATTGAGAATGTGAATAGACAGGTTAAAGAACGATTTAGGAATGCCGAAACAACAATTTTAGATGATTATAATTATTTGAGGGTGAAAAGTGATAATTTTGTCAGCAAGAATAATTTGGTTTTAGATTTTTATAATCAAAAATTAGATATAGAAGAATATACTGATGAAAAAATAGCCGCAATCACTTCTAGTTTATTTAAAAATAATGATTATGATGATAGTAAAATTGATCTTATAAAGCAACTGCTTAATTCTCTTAAGGAATACAAAAATTATTTAAAATATAAAGATTTAATTGATAAAGCTAAAGCACTATATAATGACACTTTAGAGAAAGATTATATGAAAAAAGCTATTAAAAAAATTTCAGATTTAGAGAGCAAATTATTTAAGCTCAGCAAAAAAAGTCTTAGTAAAGTTTCTAAGACAAGTGTTGATAAGATGGAACCTGAGATAAATGCTAAAATAGCCGAAATAAAAGCTCTTTATGATGAAATTGATTCTAATATGTTTAAAGTTGCGGTTAAAAATCATATTAGAGACAATTCAACAATTTTTAAGGTATTATTGCTGGCTTGTCAATATTATAAGATTTTGGCCGATTACTTTAAAGAAAAAGAAGAGGGAATTAGTTATGATGAAATCGATAAGCGAATAGAGGAATTATTTGAATTTACAATGGATCCCAGTAATACATTAATTAACAATATGACCCTTTTAGAAAATAGGGAGCTTTCAGATATTATAATAACTAATTATAAAATGGCAAATATTAATATAGATGAATCTTTAATAGATGAAAATTCACTTGATGATTTAATTTCGAATTTAGAAAAAATTGTCATTAATAATGAAATTAAGGTACTTGGTATATCAGTTAAAAAATTACAAGACGCAAAAATGATAAAAGCAATTGATTTAAATTAAGTATATGTAATTTTGATGTTTTGTGATAGAATTAAAGTAGAGGAGTGTGTTCAAATGAAAAAAGTTTTAAAATTTATTTTAGGAATTATAGGAGTATTATATTTAGCAGTTATCATTTTTGCAACTGTATGTTTACTTTGTTATAACCAGTATAAGGTTACACAGATGGGTGATAAAACTTTTATCATTATTGATGATAAGAGCGATATGTATAAAGATGGGGATTTAGCAGTTTTTGTTAGAAATCCAAATGATGAAATAGTAAGTGGGGATGTAATTTTCTTTTATACAGTTACTAATGGAGTAGCTAAGGTTAATAGTGGAACTGTTACTAAAAGTGAAAAAATAACTGATACTGAGACTACCTTTACTATTAATAACAGTCTTATAATTTCTAGTGAAACTGTTATAGGTAAAACTGAAACGGCTACTATTTATCATAATGTTGGAAAGATATTGTATGTTTTTGAATCACAATATGGATTTTTAGTATTAGTTATTTTACCGGCATTATTGCTTTTCTTCTATGCTATTTATAGAGTTGTTAAAGAGCTTAAGGCACCTAATAATGAAGAAAAATCAAGTGATAAGCAAGAGGCTACAATAGTTAAGCCTATAGAAGTAAATGATTCTAATGTTTCAGAGGTTAAGCCTACTGAAGAAGTTTCTAATGTTTCTGATGTTAAACCTACAGAAGTAAAAGAACAAGAAGTAAGCGTGGAAACTGAGGTAAAAGGGCAAGATGTTTTAAATGCTGAACCTTTAAAAGAAACATTAGTCACTTCTATGGACGCGCCAAGTGTTTCAGAAACAAAACCTATAGAAGAAAAGTTAGAGGCTGCAGCTAGTACTGAAGCTGGACAAAATACTTCCAATGATGATATAGAATATTTATAATATGAAAAAAGTTTTAACTATTACAGGTTTATTATTATGTATTTTAACTATTGTACAGATATCAAAAAGTTTTGGCGTTTTTGAAACGGTATTTAATGAAGATGCTGATGTCAATATTGCAAAGTGGCACATATATGTAAATGATTATAATTTAAATGGAACTAATAATACTTTTTATGTTGATAATGTAACTTACACCAATAATACGGGTGTGAGTACTGGTAGATTTGCTCCTGGTGTGACGGGGTCTTTTCTATTAGAAATTGATCCTACTGATACAGAGGTTTCTTTTGAGTACCAGATTTCTATTGATTTAAGCGGGTCCGCTTATAGTCAGATTCAAATCGATAGTATTGAGGGAATTGATGATACAAATCTTACGGTTTTTAATGGAGTTTATAGTCGTGTTTTTACCTTAAATGAAATATATGATGGTAAAAAGGATACAATAAAGGTTACTTTTAGCTGGGTAAATAATGATGTTAATAATGAAAGTGATTCAGAGCTTGGCGCTTCTGATGGTTATTTTGAAATTCCAGTTAATATTTCATTTAGTCAGTATATAGCATAGGTGGTGATGAATATGAAAAGAGATTATTTATATGGTTTTATTAAAATAGTAAATAGGGTTATGTCAACATTACTTTTTATTATTTTGGCTATTTGTGTATATTTATTTATCTCTTTAAATATTCTTTCTAAAAACTATGCTAGTATATTTTCATATACTGTATTTCAAATAGGCAGTAATAGTATGGCTCCAACAATAACGACGAATGATTTAATTCTTGTTAAAATCACTAAAAACGTTGATGTTGATGATGTGATTACGTTTGAAGATGGTAATATATTAGTCACCCATAGGGTTATTTCAAAAACGGGGCACGGCTTTATTACTAAGGGTGATGCGAATAATGAAAACGATAAACAAATAAGCACTGAGCAGGTTGTTGGAAAAGTTATAAAAGTGCTTCCTAATATGGGTGTATGGTTTAAAGTTTTTACAACGCCTAAAATTATTTTTCTGGTTTGTTTTACTTTGTTTATGTTTTCTTTAGCTTTTTCTTATACTGGTAAAAAGATACTTACTAAAAACGATGATTTTGGCATTTATTATTCAGGAATTGAGTTTAAAAAAGGTGGAAAAAATGTTAAATAGGCAAAGATTTAAAATGTTTAATGGGATTACTCTTTCTGTTTTTGGCTTTTTAATTTCTTTGTTTTTGGTAAGAACTGTATTTTCTATTTTTCATAGTGATGCCGGAGGAACGGTATCTAATAAAATTGCTTTTTATGTGATAGATCCTGTACCACAAACAGAGGAAATTAAAATAGGCGAAGTTGCCCCTAACGGACAAAATTATAGCTATAGTATTGATGTTTCTAATTTTAAGGATGGGAAAACAAGCGAAGTAGATATGGATTATACTATGCAGGTGGTTACAACTACTAATATACCAGTTACATATAAACTATATGCTAATGGTGGAGACACTGATGTAATAGGTACTAGGGAAATTATTCAAGATAATAATGGAATGTATTTTTTTAAATATAGTCCGCAGGTTGGTAGTTTTGTCCATGATGTTCAAAAGACGGATAGTTATACTTTGGTAATAAATTTTCCATCGACATATAATAATGCTGCCTATCAGGATTTGATTGAAACTATAGAAGTTACTGTTGATGTAAAACAGGTGTAAAATTAAATAAAACTATTGTTGTTTGTGATAAATTATGATAGAATGATGTTAGAAAGTAGGAGGGTTTTATGTCTAACCAAAAAACTAATAATAGAAAACAAAGAAGATTATTATTAACTCTTTTGTTATTGCTTACTACTGGTGTATTTTTAGGTACAGCATCTTATGCATGGTTTACGGCTAACCAAAGAGTTACAATTAGTCCAATTGATGTTAATGTATCTACATCTAGTGGTATTCAAATATCTGCAGATGGTAGTAACTGGAAGTCAGTTTTGATAAATTCTGATATAACTGGTGCTTCATCAACTTATACAGCAGCTGTTAACCAAGTTCCAACAACACTTGAACCAGTTTCAACAATTGGTGAAATGGATTCTGGCGGAAAAATGAAAATGTTTTTAGGGCAAGTTGTTGCTAATGAAACGACTGGTGACTTCGTTTTAAGTTCTGAACAGTCTATCGAAACTAATACAACTTCTTCTGGTAAGTTTATTGCTTTTGATATTTTCCTTAAAAACGAAAATAATGAGACTTTATATTTGACTCCTAATTCAAAGGTAGTATTTAGGAATAGTGATAGTGGTATTAAAAATGCGACTAGAATAGCTTTTATTACTTTAGGTCATACTACAACATCTGATACTGTTGCTAATATTAGAGCATTAAATGATGGCGCTTCGTCAACTGTTAAAATTTGGGAACCAAACTATGATGTTCATACTGCAGATGGTGTTGCTAATGCAGTTAGTCCATATGGTATAACTACTTTAGCTGAGGGTTCTGGTAATGCTTGGGTTCCATATTCTGGGGTTAAAGCTGAGTTTGCTGATACTTTAGGAATTAAACGTGAACAAGCAACGCAAGCATTAAATAGTTCATATTTTACAGATGTAGATCCTGATATTAAAACTATCGAAGGGTTTGATGCCAGTCAAGCTTTAACTGCCGAGAGTGGCTTACAGTCAGGCGTTACTAAAATGCGTATATATATGTGGGTTGAAGGTCAAGACGTTGACTGTGAAAACAATGCATCTGGTGGTGAAATTAGCTTTTATTTACAATTTAGTATAGTACCAGATTAAGAGATGGAATAATTTACATCTCTTTTTATTTGTACTACTTTAAATTGATTTAATTTTATGATACAATTATAATGGTGATACTAGATGAGAATAGTTAAGTGTGTGTTGCTTAGTTTTTATTTGATTTTTGTTGTTTTAATAACTGCTTTATTATTTACATTTAATAGATTTTCAGATAGTGTTATTGGCAAAAAAACTATAGCTGATATTCAGGATAATATTTCAGAGTATAAAAAAGGGGATTTACTTATTGTATCTAAAGTTCAAGATATAGTAGCCGGTGATGAAATTTTATTTTATGATACGTCTAATACTAAAAATTTTCTAAACTGTGAAAAGGTTGTTAAAGTTATAGATACTAATAATAGTGAAACAACTTATGTTATTCGTGATAATGAGTTTGTTTCAAGTAGTTATGTTATTGGTAGTTCAAAAAATTGTATTAGGTTACCTTTTCTTGGCTATTTATATTCACTTTTTACTAGTAAACTAGGTTATTTATTTTTTGTTATAATTCCAATAGTTATTTATTTTATATTTTTATTAAAGAAGTATAAACATGATAAGAAGAAAAATTAAAGTAAAAAGGCTTTCAAATGTTAGAAAATATATATTAATTGTTTTTGTAAGTTTAGTTTGTCTTACTCTTACTGTTAGCTTTGGAAGATATGTTTATTTAAAAGTTTTAGATTTATATTTTTTAACTAAAAATTTTTATTTTGAAAGTGATAAGCTTAAAAGTCCGGAAGCGACTTATTCTTTAAATTATTGGAATGGTGTAGATCCTTATAGTATTGTCATAAATGTTAATAGTTTTAAAAATGATATATTAAAAAGTAATAGCGATATTGAATACACGGCTAGGTATGCTTGCCCAGATAATGTCATATGTTCTTTAAGTAAAACAAGTGGAACAATATCTAGCAATTCAAATACAGATAGTTTTGTTTTTACAATGACTCCGGATGCGATTTTTAATGATAATGATAGAGTTACGATGAAAGTTTATGCGGAATCATCTTCTCCATATGTCAAGACTTTGTCGGCTTCATTTACATTAATTGTTGGTAAGTATGGATTAGGTCATGAGATTGAAGATAGTTCTGGAAGACCTTATTTAAATTTAAAGGTTACTAATACTTTAGATTCATATGTTGTTAAAGAAGCTTTTGGAGAATATGTGGCTGGTAATCATATAAGTAAAAGTGTTTATGATTCTTTAGGTGATTCTGATAAAAGAAAATGCGCCTCAGCTATTATTACTGTTAGTTTTAATCCGAATGTGGTTAAAGTTGACAATACTTCTTCTGATTTTATGAAAGCTTATAATATTGAAACACAAGTTATTGATACATATGATTATGTTAAAAAGTTCACATTTGATATGGATTCTAGTGTCAGTAGTGTTATTAAATTTTATAAAACAAATAAAAGTGTAGACTATAGTAATACAGATGTACTTACGGTTACTTATAGTTATTAGGAGCTGATTATATGAATTATGATATTGCAACTGAATATATTTCTTATTCACAAGCGGCAATAAAGAGATATTTAGAATTGATTTTAGAGCATTATTTTGACCAAGATATATATGATGATTTAATAAATGCTTATATTAATACGAGATATTATAATTTATATCCAAAAGTATATGACCGTTTTGAGGAAAATATTGTTTATTATTTGAAAAAATCATTACAGAAGGTTAAGGATGATGTTAAATTTAAGGAAAAAGCTAAGTATATGTTTCAAATGTTTAAATATGTTTTTGCTTTTGACGGAGTAGTTGAGTGTGATTCTGTACGTGAGGTTATAAGTGAAATTAAACGGGTTAGGCTTACTTTACTTAAGCTTATAGATAGTAATTTTGAGGCTAAATTTTATAATATGCTAGAAAAGGATTTAACTTCAAAGAAAGAGTTTTTAGAAAGTTTTAATGATAAGAATTTTACAATGAATTATTTAAAGGTTAAAGAAGATATATTTTATTGTGTTCTTGACCATAATTTGAAATTTTCTAAATTATATAGTGATTATGCAATTAACAAGGTTTTTAATAGTAAAAGTATAAGTGAGCAAAAGCTTTTTGTTTCTTATCCTTTGGTTGCGGTTAGAGCTCTTCAAGATATTATAAAGGGTAATTTTGCAAAAACTTATATTGTTGATTATGCATTTTCAATTACTGGTAAACCCAAAAAAAATCAACGATTATTAAAATATATCGATAATGATATTATTAAAGAAAAAATAGTTTTAAAGCTTGGTTACGATGATTTTTTGTCAAACAAAGATAAAGTGTATGAACTTACACGAAGTGGGTTTAAAGTGGCATTAAAAATAGACAAGACTTTTGTTTTTAATGAAGAAAATATAAAGCTTCTTAGGTTATTTACATTTATAATAACTGATGATAATCTAATTTATGATCAGGCTAAAGATAGTTATAATATTTTATTTATACCTAATAGTTAGAAGGTGAATCATGGATACATTTTTAAGATTTTTATATGAGTTTTTGGGTCAATTTTTTGGTGGCTTTTTAACTATTGCAACGGCTATTGCTGATGCGGTTATGCAGATATTTGATTTTAGAAGTTATCTTAAAATATTAAATTTTTATAAAGATGATTTTAATGGTGCCGAGTGGGTATTTATAGTGATTGCTATAATACTTATGCTTTTAGTAGTTGCAGGTATTATTTTCTTAGTAGTTTTACTTGTAAAAAAATATATTCGTTTTAGAAAAACACTTGTTGAACAGGAGGAACTACTTGATGAGGTTGCTGATTTAAATAATGAGGTTTCAGCGCTAGTTAAGGAAAAAGAAGATATTTTAGCAATGAAGGTGTCTCATTTGGGATTAAGACCAGAAGAGTCTGATACTTTAGAGGTAAAAAAAGAAAACGATTCGGCTGCTGCTGAGACTGTAGATGAAGATGATGATGATAAAAGATTTGCTAAACTTAATAATATTGATAAAGAGTTTGCTAACTATGTTATTAAAAACTATAACAATACATTTACGCTTCAAGAACTTGTGGAGTTATTTAGAAACTTTGCAGCAAGTCAGTTAAGATTATATTATAAAAGTGAAATGATTCGTATATTTATTGCAGCGCTTGCTTCAACTAAACTGATTATTTTGCAAGGTATTTCTGGTACTGGTAAAACTTCGCTTGCTTATGCTTGGGGAAAATTT
>AUXO011411756.1_pt1 | contig 14338 bp, 16 predicted proteins | sample 768731 | NCBI WGS metagenome assembly AUXO01 (sample SAMN02715735, study PRJNA202380) | gut metagenome | biome: sheep rumen | host: Ovis aries | place: New Zealand: Palmerston North | reverse complement strand
GGTAACGTTCCTGATAAATTAAAAAACTGTAAAATATATAGTTTATCAATGGCATCCGCTGTTGCAGGTACTAAATATCGTGGTGAATTTGAAGATAAAATAACCAAAATAATTAAAGAATTAGAAAATAATGATAGATTAATTGTTTTTATTGATGAAGTTCATACTCTTGTAGGTGCAGGTGGAGCTGAAGGAGCCATTGATGCATCAAATATTTTAAAACCAGCTCTTGCTCGTGGAACAATAAAGTTAATTGGAGCAACAACAATTAAAGAATATAAAGAGACGATATCTAAAGATAAAGCATTAAATCGCCGCTTTCAAGAGGTCTTTATAAAGGAAAACACTATTGATGAAACTAAATCAATCTTGTATAATTTGAAGTCTATATATGAAGATTATCATAACGTTACAATAACTAATGAATTAATAGATCACTTAGTAATGTTAGCAGACAAATATATTAAAGATAAAAATAATCCAGATAAATCAATAGATATTTTAGATATGGTTTGTACTAGAGTTTCTTTAAATAAAGATAATAGTCACTTAAAGTTAGATAAATTACAAAATGAATTAAAAGAAATAAAAAGAAGTAAAAATAATTTAATTATAAATCATTCTTTTAATGAAGCAGCTATTTTTAAAGATAGGGAGATGAAGTTAGAATCAAAAGTTAATCATTTAGCACTTATGATGCAGAATAAAAAAAGAAAAGTAATTACGATAAATGATGTAGCAAAAGTTATTGAATTAAAAAGTAAAGTACCAGTTTACGAAGTAAACAAAGATACAGGTAAGTTACTAAAGTTAGAGAAGTATTTAAAAGAGAAAGTTATTGGACAAGAGGCGGTTATTGAAAGTTTATCAAAAATAACCAAGAAAATTATGCTAGGTTTTAAAAAAGACTTACCTTTCTCTTTATTATTTGCGGGAAGTAGTGGCGTAGGTAAAACAATGCTTGTCAAAGAATATAGTAATTATTTAAATATACCGTTAATTAGACTTGATATGAGTGAGTTTAGAGAACCACATTCCGTAAGTAAAATTATTGGTTCACCACCTGGATATATTGGATATGATGATAATGATAACGTTTTAGAAAAAGTTAAAAATCAACCATTTAGTATTATTTTGTTAGATGAAATAGAAAAAGCTTGTAGTCAAGTTATAAACTTATTTCTCCAAATACTTGATGAGGGAATCATTAATGATTCACATGGGAATAAAGTTAGTTTTAAAAATACTATTATCATTATGACTAGTAATATTGGTTTTAATAAAGATAATATCGGTTTTAATGAGCGGGAAAACAATAATGCTGAATTAAATAATGTTTTATCCACACCTTTTGTGAATAGAATAAATAAGGTTTTATATTTTAACTGTTTAAAGAAAGACGATGTTTTAGAAATTATTAAAAATAGAATAAAAAATATAAAAAAGAAATACAAAGAATATAATGTCAAAATAAATTTAGATAATAAATCGATTGAAAAAATAATTCATGATGGGGAATATAATAAATATGGTGCTAGAAAAATAATTAGTTTACTTGAAGATAAAATAGATGATTTAGTTATTAATGAGATATTAAAAGGAAATTGTGAAATATTAATTAAAAATTTATAGACTGGATTATATTTTTAAAGAATTGTTCTTGTAATTTTTATTACCAAGTGCTAAAATTAGTGTATGTTAGATTTAAAAAAAACCTCTTGAGGTGATTTTTAAATCTTTTTTGTTTTGGAGGTGCTTATGAACAAAAAGTACATATTTGTAACTGGAGGAGTTGTATCAGGTTTAGGTAAAGGAATTACTGCTGCTTCTTTAGGTAGACTTCTTAAAAATAGAGGATACAAGGTAACAATGCAGAAATTTGATCCATATATTAATGTTGATCCTGGAACGATGAGTCCATATGAGCATGGTGAAGTTTTTGTAACAGAAGATGGCGGTGAAACAGATCTTGATTTAGGTCATTATGAACGTTTTATCGATGAAAATTTAACAAAAGATTCTAGTATATCAATGGGGAAAATATATGCTAGTGTTATTGAAAAAGAACGACGCGGTGATTATCTTGGAAAGACAGTTCAAGTGATACCACATATTACCAACGAAATAAAAGAAAAAATATATAGTTTTGAAAATACTGATGCTGAAATAATTATTACTGAAATTGGTGGTACAATAGGTGATATAGAAGGGCTATCAATGATTGAGGCGATAAGACAAGTCGGTTTAGAAAAGAATAATGATGATGTTTTATATATTCATGTTACGCTTCTTCCGTACATAACCGGTTCTAATGAGGTAAAAACTAAACCTACACAGCATTCAGTTAAAGAGTTACAAAGTTTGGGGATTCAACCCAATATTTTAGTTTGTCGAACAGATGAGCCTATATCTCTTGAAATGAAGGAGAAGATTGCCCTTTTTTGTAATGTTAGAAAGTCAAGTGTTATCGAAAATTTAACAGCCGATAATCTTTATGCTATACCTCTATTATTAGAAGAAGCTGGATTGGCTCGTGAAGTTTGTAATCATTTAAAACTAGAAAGTTTTGTTCCTAATAATCTACAATGGGAAAAAATGATTCAAGATATTCGAAAAAATAGTAAAGAAATAAATGTTGCTATTGTGGGAAAATATGTTAAATTAGAAGACTCTTATATTTCAGTTATTGAAAGTTTGAAACATGCAGGCTTTATCAACAAAACAAAAGTAAATGTTGACATTGTTGATTCATCTTCTATTGATGATGAAAATGCCAAAGAAAAATTAAAAAAATATCAGGCTGTAGTAGTACCAGGAGGTTTTGGAAATAGAGGAATTGAAGGTATGATTAGTGCAATTAAGTATGTTCGTGAGAAAAACATTCCTTTCCTTGGTATTTGTCTTGGAATGCAACTTTCTGTCATTGAGTATGCACGAAATGTTTTAAAGTTAAAAGATGCTAATTCATTAGAGTTTAATGATAAGACGGAATATCCGGTTATAACTTTAATGGAAAAACAAAAAGAAATAAAAAATCTTGGTGGAACAATGCGTCTTGGTAAATATAGTTGTGAATTAATAAAGAATAGTAAGGCTTATAGTTTATATAAAAATGTAACTATATATGAAAGACATCGTCATCGCTTTGAATATAATAATGAATATCGTAATAAATTAGAACAAAATGGTCTTCTTGCAAGTGGTATTAATAAAGATCTTGATTTAGTTGAAATAGTTGAAATACCTAAACATAAATACTTTGTAGCATGTCAGTTTCATCCTGAATTTAAGTCGCGTCCAAATAATCCTTCTCCACTTTTTGTAGGATTAATAAAGAGTACATTATAATTTTTGAAAATGTTGATAATTTTATTTGTTTTTCATAAACTTTATTGTATAATAAGCCTATATGGAGGTTCCTATGAAAATTTATAATACGTTAACAAAAAAAATTGAAGAATTTATTCCTAATCAAGAAGGTGTAGTTAAAATGTATACATGTGGTCCTACGGTGTATCATTTTGCTCATATAGGTAATCTTCGTACATATATATCAGAAGATATTTTAGAAAAGAGTTTAGAGTATTTAGGTTATAAAGTTGAACGTGTTATGAATATAACTGATGTTGGACATAATGTTGGTGATGGTGACACTGGTGAAGATAAAATGTCTGTTGCTGCTAAAAGAGAACACAAAAGTTCACATGAAATTGCTAAATATTATACAGAATGTTTTCAAAGTGATTGTGCAAAATTAAATATTAAATGGCCAGAAACAGTTGTTAATGCAACAAGTGAAATAGATGAATATATTAAAATAATAAGTAAACTATTAGAAAATGGCTATGCTTATATATCTGATGGTAATGTTTATTATGATACAACTAAATTTAAGAATTATTATGAATTATCTGGCCGTAATAGTGATGATTTGTTTGTTGCGGTTCGTGAAGATATAAAAGAAGATATGGCTAAACGTAATCCTTTTGATTTTGGATTATGGTTTACTAATTCGAAGTTTAATAATCAAGAATTACAATGGGATTCACCATGGGGAAGAGGATATCCTGGATGGCATATAGAATGTTCTGGAATAAGCTTAAAATATTTAGGTGAAAGATTAGATATTCATTGTGGTGCAGAGGATGCTATATTTCCACATCATACAAATGAAATTGCTCAAAGTGAAGCATATCTTGGTCATAAATGGTGTAATTATTGGGTTCATTTAGGTTTTTTAAATGATAAAAATGGTAAAATGAGCAAATCGAAAGGTGAATTTTTAACCATATCTTTATTAGAAGAAAAAGGCTATGATCCTCTTTCTTATCGTTATTTGTGTTTAAATTCAAATTATCATAATTCCTTAACTTTTACATTCGAAATTTTAGATGGAGCAATGAATGAATATAAAAAATTAAAAAATAAAATTCAAAGTATTCAAAAAGATGATGGAATAATTGATAATAATAAATACAATCAATATAATGAAAGATTTAAAAGAGCTTTAAATGATAATTTAAATACGTCAATGTGTGTTACTATTTTGTATGATTTATTAAAGGATAAAGATACAAATAGTAGAACAAAATATGCATTAATAGAATCATTTGATAAAGTATTATCATTAGATTTATTAAAAAAAGAAGAAATTTCTGATGATAATAAAGATTATATTTTGGAAATGATAAATAAAAGAAATGAAGCTAAAAAAAATAAGGATTATAATTTAGCGGATGAAATTAGAAATGAATTATTAACAAAAGGAATTATTCTAAAAGATACAAGAGAAGGTACTATTTATGAGATTATGAAATAAAGTTCTAGATTAAATTCTAAAACTTTATTTTTTATTAACTTCTTCATAATTGACTAAATTCGCTAATTATTGTATGATTTAGGTAATAGAATGAATGGTGAGGTGTAATATGGATTATATTTCAATTATACTTATAGTTGTTGCTACTTTGATTTCTCTAGGAGCATCTATGTTTATTAAAATTAACTATAATAAATATAAACAAGAAGATATAAAATGTAATAAATCAGGATATGATGTGGCTCGTGAAATCCTTGATAAAAATGGACTTTCAAATGTTTTGATTTTTGAGGTGCAAGGAGAACTAGCCGATCACTATGATCCTAGTAATAAAACAGTTAAGCTTTCTCATGATATATACCATGGAAAGACAATCGCAGCGGCATCAGTGGCATCGCATGAATGTGGACATGCTATTCAAGATAAAGAAGGATATACATTCTTAAGATTTAGAAATAAAATAGTGCCATTAGTTAATTTTTCATCTAAAATTGGTTATGTTGCCATAATGGCAGGTGTTATCTTGAGTTTAGTAAATTTAGTCTGGATAGGAATTGCTTTTGAACTTGTTATTCTTTTATTTCAACTTGTTACTTTACCAGTTGAATTTGATGCTTCAAGAAGAGCACTTAAAATAATTAAAGAGATGGGAATTGTTACAGAAGATGAACATAGTGGGGCCAAAAAAATGCTTACTTCAGCGGCTCTTACTTATGTTGCTGGTGTAGTATCAACACTTCTTGAAATACTAAGATTAGTATTAATGTTTACTGGACGTGATGATAGATGACCAAAGAAATTAATTCGCTTGTTTTAGCGTATCTTGGTGATACTATTTATGAAGATTATATTCGTGAATATTTAATAAAACAGGGCATAGCAAATGTTAATGATTTACAACAAGAAGCAATTAAATATGTTAGTGCAAAAGCTCAATGTGAAATATTAAAAAAATTAATAGATAGTAATATTTTAACTGAAGAAGAATTAGATATTGTAAGACGTGCACGAAATCATAAGACAATATCACATCCTAAAAACTGTGATATTGTAACTTATAAATATGCAACAGGTTTTGAGGCATTGATTGGATATTTGAAACTAGAAAATAGAATAGAAAGAATTAATGAGATAATGAAGAATATCTTAAAATAATTTAGATATTCTTTTTATTTATGCTATAATTATAAATATAGAGATGATGGTGATTATTTTGAGTAATTGGCGTGAAGTAGAAAAAGACAAAAATATTTTTGATAATTCGGTATCTTCTTATAAAAGTAAGATGCTTATAAATAAACAACAAATTGAAAAAATGAATAGTGATATAAATAATGTTACGAATAATCGATTTTTATATGATTATCTTGCAATTGCAAATCTTGATTTAATAAGTAAAATGGAGAAATTAAATAATAATCTATCTAGTGTTAAAGAAGAGGTAGATAATATTGCTAATAAAAGAATTGCTGAATTAAAAGAGCAAGAAAGAAAACTTCTTGAAGAAAAGAATAGTGGGGATGCTTTATGAACAACAAAAAAATAATGATTGATTCTGATTATGTTAAGAATTTATATAAAACTTATATTGATGTTCATGAAAAAGTTAAAGAAGAAAAAATTGAAGTAACTGGTGAAATAAAAAGCAGAAGCATGTATGTTAATGCTTGTAGTAAGGTAAATAATTTTTCTCTTAACAATGCTAAGAATGAACTTGTAGATGGAATACAGAAAATACGTATTAAAATATCACAAACAATGCATGCATTAAATGATCTTGAGGGTGGAATTGATGTTACACCTTACTATACAAGAAATACCAATAGTAAAGAGTATAAAGATGCTAAAAATGCTATTTCTGGCAATTTAATCAAAATGGATTTAGTATTTTTTAGGCAATATTATGGTGATAAATGTTTTGAAGAAAAAGGTAAATGGTATATTGAATTAGGTAATTATAAATATAACATTACGGATAATAGTTTATATGATAAAAAACTAAAGAAAAGTATTAAAGTGAATTATTATGTTCCAGGTAATTATGATAATTTATCTACTTTAAATACAACTACGGTATTTACTGGTACTACTCCGCAAAATAGTGGTACTCTTATTGTACGACCAACATGGAATAATAATGAAAAAATGGTTGCTTCAGCAACCAAATTCATTAATGAATTTGCTAATACCGATTTAAAAAATAATAAAAATATTATCATGGGTGGAAGTAAATTTGGGTCATATTCTTTACAAATAGCCGCTCACAGTGGAAAATTATATGATACAGTAGTTTGCATTAATGCCGCTGCCCTTGTGACTGATAAAAATGTTCGACCAGGCGCTAGAATCCAATTTAAAAGTATTTCAGATTTAAAAAAATTAGATGGAAAAAATATCTATTTTGTAGTTGCGGAAGGAGAGCTCATTGCTTATCGACATCATAGTGGAAATAGTGATTGGGCAAGTTGTTATACAACACAAAGTTATTTGTATAGTGGGCTAAGACTAGTTACAAGAAATTGTCCAAATGCCGAAGTGTATTTGGTTACAAACTCTAAAGATACAATTTATAAGAGTATTAAGAGTAAAAACTACCATTATAGTCAAAATACATGGTCTAAATTAGGGATTAATTCTAAGTATCATGGACATGGATATGAAGGTATTATCAAAGATATCTTAAATGGTAGCTTGTGTAATTAAAATTTTTATTATATAGAAAGTATGATATATTATTAATATAGTAGGTGATGAAATGAAATATTATGTTGACATTACTTTAGTAGAAGAAAAACTTGTTTTTTTTGAAAAAAAACTAAGAAGTATAGACGAAAAAATTAATTATTTAAATAAATTAATCCTAAATTTAAATTGGGAAGGTGATTCATCCATCTTATTTAAAGATAAGTGCTATAAGTATCTTTATGAATTAGAAGACATAAGAGACGGACTATTACATTATATTAAAATTTTTGCGCAATTTAGTGATAAGTATAATAATTTTTATGATGAAATGGAAAAAGAATTTAAGAAATCAATAGATGAATTGGAAGGAGATTATTATGTCAGAGATTAATTTTAGTATTAATAGTCTTAAAGATTTTCAAAATAATTTTTTACGTAATAATAATGATATTTTAGATGAATTAAAAACTATTCAAAATGAAGTAGTCAATTTAAAAGAAATTCTAGATACTCCAAAATCAAATGAATTACAAAAATTATTTAGTGAATATACAGATGAGCAGATTAAAGTAGTTGAAAAATATCATCAAGTTATAAACAACAATATTGAAAGGACAATCCTTGAGTATAATTCATTTATTGAGTCAATTGGTCAAATGGTGAGCAAAAATGAGTGATATTAATACCGTAAAAAGAAATAAAAATAATTTAATCCAAGACTTAGAAAAATTTGATAATTCCGTAAATAAATGTATTACAAACTATAAGAATATTATAGAAGATAATAATGATGTTGCAAAGAATATTAATTCTGATGACATAAGTCTTTTCTTATATGATTATTTAAATACAACAATTAAAAGTTTAAATGGAAAGATAAGTTCATTTAATGAAAAACTTAATGGAATAAAAAGTAGTGTTGATGATATGGCAAGTACTAAAATTAGTCAATTTAATTATGAAATCAGTAAACTAGAAAAAGAAGAAGCTAATCAGAATAATTAATAAGTAAGTGATGGTGATTGATATTTATGGCAAACAAAAAAATAAAGATTTTTGTAAAAAATATAGAACCTATATATAATAAATTTGTTAATTTAAGTAATAGCGCTGGTAAAGATGAAATTGTTAAGAGCACGGAAATTCAGAAGATGTATGATAAAGCACGAAGTGGATGGAGTAAATCAAAAGAAGAACAAAAAATTGTTAATCATATTAATGTAATACGAAATAAAATTGTTCAAACAATATATGCTTTAGGTGAAATAGATAATAGTATTGATGTAAGTGCCTATCAGGCTAATGGGGATAAGAAAGATTTAAAAAGTAATGCCTATAAGGAAGCTTATCAATATTATAAAAATGGTAAATTTAAAATACGAAAAATGACTTTAGAAGATTGTAAGAGATTATATCCGGATAATTGTTTTCAAAAGAATGGTAAATGGTATTTACAATTAAATAATTATACGTATAATATTACCAATGGTGCTTTAACATATACGAATAAAGCTGGTAAAAAGGTATCTGTTAATGTTGACTATTATATTCCAGAATTAAATGATTTATCTTCTCTTAATACAATTACATTAATTTCAAGTAAAGATTATAGTGGATATTCCGGTAGTATTGTTGCCATTCCAAAAGTTTCAGGTGTTGACAATAGTAAAGCTGCGGCTGTTGTAGCAAGTACGGATTTTTTAAAAAATCTAGCTAAAACAAAGTCTGGCTGTCGTAATTATGTTGGTGGTGGAAGTAAATATGGACAGTTATCTCTTTTTGCTGCTTCTATTGGTGTTGCAGGTAATAAATCATTATATGACGGTGTAATTAGCGTTAATTATGGTTTATTGGTGTCTAATGTAGATAATAAGGATGGGAATGCTTTCCAAAAATCACAATTTAAAAAGATGGAAGATGTAGAAAAAATGAATGGTAAAGTTGATTTTTATTTTGTGGAAGCAGATGGTGATCCTAATATATATACATATTTTGATGGTAACAATAGTTATGCAAAAGATGAAAAACTAAATAATAGTTATGCTTTATCAGGAGCAAAAATTGCTGCAAAATACTGTCAAAAGTCAGAAGTTTACTTTATTACAAATAGTGAAACTACTAGTCCGTTTAAAAAAGCTGATAAGCAATATGAAAATTTTCATTACAATGGTATTGATGATTGGAATAAATTAACTAATAGTAAAAATTATGTTGGTCATAGTTATGAAAATATATTACTAGACATAGCACATAATGGTATGTTTGATACAAATGAATATAGTCATTAGTATAAAGGAGGTTTTATGTTAGTATCAGGACGTAACAATGTTAAAGAAATTTTAAAAAACTTTGAAAAAAATTTTGAGATTAAAAAAGCTATTTTACAAAATAATTTTAATGAAAATGATATTTTAACTCTAATAAAAAGTCGTAAAATTCCTGTTTTTTATGAAGAAAAGGCAAAACTTGATGCTCTTGTCAAAAATAATCATCAAGGTGTAATATTAGAAATAAGGGATTTTAATTATGTAGATATTGATAGTATTATCGCTAACAAAGATAAGTGCACTATTATTATTTTAGATCACTTAGAAGATCCTCATAATCTTGGAGCTATTGTAAGAACTGTTGAAGCTAGTGGTGTTGATGGTATTATTTTACCAATTAATCGTAGTGTATCAGTTAATGAAACAGTTATGAAAACAAGTGTTGGTACTTTATATAATGTTAAAATATGCCAAGTAACTAATTTAAATAATACAATTAAGTATTTAAAAAAGAAGGGATTCTGGTTATATGGAGCTTCAATGGAAGGACAAAATTATAGTGAAGTAGAATATCAAGATAAAACATGTTTGATAATTGGTAATGAAGGAAATGGATTATCAAGACTTGTACAAGATTCATGTGATTACATAGTTAGTATTCCAATGAAGGGAAAGGTTAATAGTTTAAATGCCTCAGTAGCAGCGGGAATACTTATATACGAGGTAATTAGAAGGTAATAATATGTATAGAAACATGAATGATTATGAAATATTATATATGGTAAGTGAGAATACAGGTGATATTTTTAATATTTTATATCAAAAATATCAACCATTAATTTACAAAATAGCGAGAAAAAACTTAAATTTATTTAAGAAATTTGGTTATGAAATTGAAGATTTAATGCAAATTGGTTATATAACACTTTATAAATGTTCTTATCTATATAATATTTATAGTGATTCAATGTTTTTTTCATATTTTAAGAGTTCATTAAAAAATGCATTAATTAATGAAATGCGAAAAAATAAAACATTAAGGCGAGAAACATTAAATAATGCTTTTTCATACGATACTAAAATACCAAATACAGATTTATCTTTTAAGGAGGTATTTGGCGATAATAAAAAGAATAATATAGAATTATATAATAAAGTTTTTTTTGAATTGAAAAATACAATGCCTTTTTCTTTAGCATGTGTTTTTGAATTATATATAAATGGCTATAATTTATCAGAAATAAGTATTTTATTATGTTTAAAGGAAAATGATTTAAATAAGATGTTAAAGGAAATAAAAAAAACGATGTTGACGTATAAATGTTTATTTTTTGAGAAAGATATGCTACAATGTAACGTGTAATATGAGGTGAATTATGAATAAAAAACAAATGTTAAAGGAACAAAAACGTTTAAAAGAAGAGCAAAAACAAGTTAGTAATTTGTTTCAAGATGATAAAGAAGTATATAATGTATTTAAAATTTTACTTGGTGTAATTATATTTATTGGTCTTTCTTTTGTAATAATTAATGTTTTTAATGGTAATTGGAATTTATTTACTAAAAATAATACTCCAGTGGAAGCAATTGATTCTAAAATGGTTATGGCTGGTACAATGTTTAACAAAAAAGAAAATGAAGAATATATGGTTTTAGCTTATGATATGAGTGATGATGCATATAATTTTTATAGTGCTTTATCTGATGATTACTATGGTAGAAAAGAATTATATTTATTAGATTTATCATCAGGGTTTAATAGTGCTTTTCTAGCAGAAAAGGCTAATATCTCTAATGATTTATCCAAATTAAAGTTTGCAGGTCCTACATTACTTGTAATTAAAGATGATAAGATAGTTTCTTCTTATACTGATGAAAAAGCTATTACTGATTATATAATGGATGAAAAATAGACAAAAGTCTATTTTTTTTGATTTTTTTCTTTTATAATAGATATAGATATTTTATTTGGGTGGTATAAATGGTTAAGATATTAGAAATAAATGACTTAAATTATGGAAAAATAAAAAATATGACTTTTTCTTTTGAAAAAGGTCTCTTTTATACTGCAGTTGGGAGTAATAATAGTGGAAAAACAACACTTTTTAGAATATTATCAGGATTTATTCCAACAAAAAATATGATTATATGTGACAAATTGTATTTAAATAATAATCGTTTTTCTTATATTAAAAAAGTTGGTGTTGTTAAAAGAGTTGATCGAAAAAGTTTTTTGTTTCAAAATGTTTATGATGAATTATTTTTCCCTTTAAAGAACATTGGATGCTCAAAGAAAGATTCAATGATTATAATTAAAAAGACTCTTCATTTATTTAATATTGACGATATACTGAATATGCCAATAAATAAATTATCAATGTTGGAAAAGCAAAAGTTACTTTTTGCCTTGGCACTCCTTCATTCACCTAAAGTATTATTAATTGATGATGCACTAGCTTTCCTTAAACCAAAGGAGCAAGTAGAGATTTTTAATATTTTAAATAATTTGAAAAGTAAAGGTCTTACAATTATATATTTTTCTATTAATTTAAATAGTTATTTATATGCTGATAGAATGATTATAATATCTGACTATAAAATTATAAAAGAAATGAAGCGTGAAGATCTTTTTGAAAATGAAAAATTATTGATAGATAATAATATCGAATTACCGTTTATATGTGACTTATCAAATAAACTACGTATTTATAATTTAATTGATAAGAATTATCTAAATATGAAAGAATTGGTGAATGATATATGGCCATAATATTAAAAAAACTAAAACAAAATAATGGTAAAGATGTTATTATTGATTCGAATAGCATTATTGGTATGATGGGTGATAGCTATTTAAAATTATTTTCGCAATTATCGAGTGATAATATCTATTATATGAATAGTGAATATAATTTTAAAAAAAAGCTAGTTAAAGATGAAATAATATTACATTCTGTTAATTATGACGAAAAAATGATTGATAATTTATTAAAAGAATTATCCCTTTCAAATAATTTTTTAAATTATAAAATAGATGATTTATCGAATAGCATGAAAAAAATTCTTAAATATCTTCTTATGCTTATTCATGATAAACATATTTTAGTTATTGATGAACCATTGGTTGATTTAGATTCTTTTTATCAAAAGAAGATTATAAGTATCTTAAAAAATAATGTACGTAATTTAGGAAAAACAATTATTATTGGTAGTAATAATAGTAGTACTATTTATTCTCTTTGTAGTAAAATAATGTTTATTAATAAGAATAATTATATTTATGGTGACAGTAAAAAAATAATGTTTGATAATAATATCTTAAAAGATTATAATATTGAAATGCCGGATATTATTCAATTTATTATTTATGCCAAAGAAAAAGGTGCAAAGATAGGTCGAAGTAATGATATTAGAGATTTAATAAAGGATGTGTATAAAGATGTTCAAGAAAGATCAAATTGATTTAATTTATCGTGTTATATGTTTAGTAGCATTTATTATGGTTATACTTTTTGATAATAGCCTAATTACTTTAATTGGTTTAGAATTTGTCTTTTTTCTTTTGACATATAAAGAAGAAAAGGCTTTTTATGTTGCCCTTTATTTATTTAGTTTTATTTTTTCCTGTTTAGGCTATGTAGCGGCAAACTATGGTTTAATTAAGTTTATCTTAATAATTGATTATATTGTTTATTATTTGAATATTCCTAGTCTTAATATATTGGTAAAAAAGACTATTGATTATTATGCGAATAATAAAAAAGAAAGGGATATAAAAGAAGAAAGTGAAGAAATAAGTGAAAATGAATATTATCGTTTTAAAACAAATAATAATTTAAAAAGACATCTTTCTTTACAAGAAACATTTTATATAACGATTCATTTAATTCTTTTATTTATATCGATATTGGTGGGATAATGAGATATTTGATTACATTTTCATATGATGGTACTAATTTTAATGGGTATCAAAAACAAGGAGAATTAAGAACAATTCAAAATGAAATGGAGAAAGCTTTAACTTTTATTAATGGTGGAAGAAAAACAGTGATAACAAGTAGTGGTAGAACAGATAAAGGAGTTCATGCATTATGTCAAAAAGCTCATGTGGATATAAATGTTAAAATAACACCATATAAACTAATGCGGGCAATGAATTCTAATTTGAAAGAAGATATTCATGTTATTAAAACAGAAATTGTTGATAATGAATTTCATGCAAGATATATGGTTAAAGAAAAAGAATACAAGTATTATTTAAATATGGGTGAATATAATCCCGTAATGAGAAACTATTGTTATCAATATTGTAAAAAACTTGATATTGATAAGATGAAGAAAGCCATTAAATATTTTCTTGGAACACATAGTTTTAAAAGTTTTACACCAGCTAAAGACATAAGAAATAATTATATACGTACAATTAATTATGTTGATATAAGTGTTAATAATGATATTGTATGCTTTACCTTTCGAGGTAATGGTTTTATTAAGTATCAAATAAGAAATATGGTTGGCTATTTAATAAGAGTAGGTGAAGGTAAAAAAAATGGTGAAGATATACCAA
>AUXO011775135.1_pt1 | contig 14339 bp, 13 predicted proteins | sample 768731 | NCBI WGS metagenome assembly AUXO01 (sample SAMN02715735, study PRJNA202380) | gut metagenome | biome: sheep rumen | host: Ovis aries | place: New Zealand: Palmerston North | reverse complement strand
TTTACATTAAATGCTCCTATTGCAAAATTTTCTTTCATTGATTTTTCAAACATTTCCTTTGTTGTAACTAACATAATTATCTCCTCCTTAAATTTAAGCATATGCTTGTCTTTTTCTAAATGTAAGCAAGTTAGTAATCTCACTTTTTCTTCTTTTTGTTTCTTTTTCTTGAATAAGTTCTTTTCTTTGTTTATCCGCAACTGTTTCACATATTGCTTTTTGGTATGTAAAATGTGTATCTTGTGCTATTTTGTTCCAGTTATAATCATTTCTAACTTTGGCTTTGGCTTTTTTTACTATATTTGTCGCTAATTGATGGTCAAAAAGTAATTCTAAGATAGAATCTGCAATTGAATTACTATTTCCACAATAACTTTTCATTCCTGTTTGGCGATGGTCTACGATTTCGTTAAGTCCACCAATATCTGATACTACAACAGGTACCTCGGCAAGCATTGCTTCTAATGCAACTATTCCAAATGGCTCATATGTACTAGGGAATACCGAAATATCTGCTGCTTTATACATTTTACCTACTTCTTTTCCATTTAAATATCCTGCAAAACATACTTTATCGTTTAAGCCCATATTATATACTTCTTGTTTTAATTCATCTATCATTCCGCCTTTTCCCGCAATAACAAGTTTGGCATCATGATAGTGCTCTAGTATTTTTGGCATTGCTCCTATTAAATATTGAACTCCTTTTTCATAAACAAGTCTTCCCATAAATAATATTATTTTCTCATTATCCATTGCAAATCTTCTTCTAAATTCATAGTCTCTTTCAATTCCTGAATAATTTGTAATATTTACTCCATTAGGAACTACATTTATTTTTTCAAAAGGAAGACTAAATAATCTTTGAAGCTCACTTTTCATGTAATTACTATTAACGATAACTTCTGTTGATTCATATGTTAACATCCATTCTGTATCATTAATATATTTTTGGTTTTTCTCTCTTATTCCGCTATTTCTCCCTGCTTCTGTTGCATGTATTGTTGATACTATTGGCATGCTATATGCTTGCTTTAGCGTTTTTGCAGCATAAGCAACTAACCAATCATGAGCATGTATTACATCAAATTTTCCCTCTTTTGCAATTATTTCCCCTGCTTTGGCTACCATATTAAAATTTAATTGCATAACCCAATCTATAAAATTATTGGCATTTATCATAAAATTGTCTACCCTATAAACTTTAACTCCTTTATCTAATTCATAATATGGTGTATTTCCTTCTCGGTATGTTATTACAGTTACTTCATGTCCATCTTTAATTAATCTTTTAGATAAATCATTTACAACTCTTGCAATTCCTCCTACAACTCTTGGTGGGTATTCCCATGTTAACATCAAGATTTTCATCCTTTTTACTTCCTTTCTTATTTTTAAAGAATTCTTCTGTTTAAAATTTCATATATTTCTACATTCCTATCTATTTTATACAAACATGTAAAAAATGTAAAGAGTTTTTTTGAAAAATTTTGTAAAATTTATTGCTAAATAATGGTTTTAATATAAGAATTAACTAAAACAGTTGATATATATGCAAAAACATTATATATTAACACAATAAGCATAGAATTACACAACTCTTATTGACAAAAAATACAAAATGGCATAAAATCAATAAAAAATGCCAAAATCTATGGTAAAAAAGGAATGATATAATATGATAGTTAAAAAACCAAATTTTGAAATTTCAGCTGTTAGCCCAAAGCAATACCCTAAAAATAATTTACCGCAAATTGTTTTAGTACGGTAAATCTAATGTTGGTAAATCCTCTTTTATTAATACTATGATTAATAGAAAGAATTTAGCTAGAACAAGTTCAACACCTGGTAAAACAAGACAAATCAATTTTTATAATATTGATGAAAAATTTTATTTTGTTGATCTTCCAGGTTATGGCTATAGTAAAATGTCCAAAGTTGAACAAGAAAAAGTAGGAATCTTTATAGAACAATATTTATTTAATACTCAAAATATATCTTTAATTATTTTTTTATTAGATATTAGGCATTCTCCTACAGAAAAAGATAGACTTATGTACAACTATATTGTTTCTTCTAAAAAGCCTTTTTTAATAATTGCAAATAAAGCAGATAAGATTGCTCCAACTAAGGTTCAGAATTATGTATATTCTCTTCAAAAAAAACTTAACCCTTTAATGGACTCTAAATTTATTCCTTTTTCTTCGGAAAAGAAGATTTATTGTGAAGATGTATGGAATTTTATTGAATATTATATTTAATATAGTAAACAACGGCTTCTTTTATCTCTAATGATGAAAAGTAGCCGTCGACTTTTGTTAACTCTATGCTTATGCTGAAAACGGTGGTCTAGTGTAAAAAGGTGGTCTTGGTGGTGGAGGCGGCATATTTGGTCTAAAATCTGGTCTGTTGCACGCTGTTCTTCCTATTAGCTCTCTTAAAAGCAATATCTTTATTACATCTAGTAAATTACTATTTCTTCTGTGCCCTCTATTTTCTAAATCTTTATTTTCATTTTTAGTCTCTTCTATTACTTCTTTTTTTACTTCTCTATTTAATTCGATTTGACCGCCTTCTTCTATATTGGAATATACTTCTTCTACCATGTTTTCTATCAAATCTTGCGTAATTACTCTTGCTTTATTTTTATTTAATACTTTTTTTACTATAGGGTAAAGAATTTTGTATACATCTGGATATAGTTCTTCTATTTGATTATTTGTCAGCCCTCTTGTCTGGTAGTTAAAATTAGGATACATAAAATTGTAATCATTTGTATACCTATTTTGATAATATTCGTATGGATATGTATCATCCATTCCTTCATATGTATTTTGAAATTCATTTATTGGGTAGTTATAATAGTTTTGAAAGTAATCTTCATACATAGCTTAAACCTCCTAAAAAAATATTGGCAAACTTAACTTTTAAGTTTACCAATATTTTATTCCAATATTACAAATTTGTTACTATTTTTTTAAATATATCTCCTCTTTCATACATATTTTTAAACATATCAAAACTCGTACTTGCTGGTGAAAATAATACTACTTCGTTTTGTTTAGCTTTATTTTTAGCTATTTCAACTGCTTGTTCTAATGTTTTTGCCATTAGAATATTTATTCTAATATTTTGAATTTCTTCTTCCTTTTTCACTACATTAAAAATTTTAGGAGCTGTCTCACCTATTAAAATTAAGGTTTCTACTTTATTTAATATAGGCTTTGCAACTGGTGTATAGTCTAAGTTTTTATCAGCTCCTCCTGCTATTAATACTATTTTTTCGTTTTCAAATGAATTTAATGCTGAAATTAATCTTGTAGGTGATGTACTTGCAGAATCATTGTACCATTTTACGCCATCTGTTTCTTTTACAAATTCTATTCTATGGGCAACTCCTTTGAATTTTTTTACTGTTTCTACTGCAATTTGCTCTTCTACAAGTGTTGAAGTTGCAGCAAGTGCAGCACATATATTTTCAAAGTTATGAATGCCTTTTATTTGTATATGTTTTGTATCTACAATATGTTTTCTTATACTGTCTTCACATTTTTTTATTACCTTTCCATCCACAATATATCCATTTTCAAGTTTTTCTTTACTACTAAAATATATCACATTGCCTTTAGCTTCTTTTGCACAATTTTTCGTTAATTCATTATCATAATTTAGCACTAAAACTCCATCTTTGTTTTGACTTTTAAAAATATTTTTCTTTGCTTCTATATATTCATTATAATCTTTATGAACATTTAAATGATTTGGCGTAATATTTGTTATAACCGCAATATCTGGACTTATATCCATTTCCATAAGTTGAAAACTACTTAATTCTAATACTACTATATCTTCTGGCGTAATTTCTTTTAATTTTGTAAATAATGGAATTCCAATATTTCCACCTATGTAGCATTTGTAACCTGAGTCCTTTATTATTTCAGAAATAAGCGTGGTTGTTGTTGTTTTTCCATCACTTCCTGTAACCCCTATAATTTTACATGGGCACATTTTCATTAGTAACTCTATTTCTGTTGTAACAATGGCTCCTCTTTTTTCTTCTTCTACAAGTTCTTTAACTGTAGGCAAGCAACTTGGGCTACGCAAAATTAAATCATACCCACTTAAATTAGTTAAATAATCCTTACTAGTAAATATTTGCATATTATAATTTTTTGCCTTATTTATTATTTCTACTGGTATTTCTTCAATATTTCTCGAATCAAAAACTGTAACTTTTGACCTTTTATTATAAAAATAATCAATTAAAGGCAGGTTACTAATCCCTAACCCAATAATTGCAACTTTTCTAAATTTTATATAGTTTTCAAATTCTTTTAATCTTTTATTCTCATATTCCATCTTTTCACCCCTTACTAGTGTATAATATGCTCTATATTATGCTTTAGCTAATAGTAACACATTTTTTTTTATTTTACAAGGGGTACAAAAAAAACAGTACCAATTTTCGGTACTATTTTTTTATATTTCTTCCCAAAACCAGTCTAAACTATGGTCTATACTTTTTATGTTATTCTTTTTTGCCTCTAAGTCATCTACCCATAGGTATGAAAAGAATGTTATTAAGATAAATAGAAAATCTAATGCAATACATTTATAAATTGTACTTGCAAGATTGCTGTAATCTGCACCTAGAGAAGAAACTTGTACTACATGAATTACTAATAATCCTAAAAATGATATTAATGGTATTATAGCAACAGAACTTCTTTTTATTTCTTGACCTAAAAATATTAATAGTGCTGTTGCTAAAACTACCAATAATAATGTTAGTGGATTTGTTAAATCAAATATAAACATTTAATTTCCCCCTATCTTTTGTTTTTTTCTTTAACTAGAATAATAATATCACTTATATTTTTAATTTTCAATAGTTTTTATTTTACATTTATATTACAGTTGTGTTACATTTTATATTTTTAAATTTTTCATAGTATCTTTTAATATTTTACAACTTTTAGAAAATTTTTCTTGTGTTTCTTCATTTAATGGTAATTCTAAAATCTCTCTTACTCCTTTATTTGTAACTATTGCAGGAACTCCTATATAAATATCTTCTTCATCATATTCACCATTCAAATATGTAGATACTGTTAAAATCGTTTTTTCATCATTTAAAATTGCTCTTACAAGTTTAGTTAGAGCCATACCTATACCATAGTATGTAGCTTTTTTCTTTTCTATTATTTCATAAGCTGCTTTTTTTACATCTTCTCTTATTTTCTCTAAATCATTCATTGATTTATGTCTTTCTTTCATTATATCTGTTATTTTTTTACATCCTACATATGCATGCTCCCATGGCACAAAAGAAGAATCTCCATGTTCTCCCATTACATAAGCATGAATATTAGTAGAATCTAATTTTAATTTTTCTCCAATTAGAAAACGAAGTCTTGCAGTATCTAACATCGTTCCAGAACCTATTACTCTGCTATGAGGAAAACCTGATACTTTTTGCACTACATATGTCATAATATCAACTGGGTTACTTGCTACAACAAATATCCCCTTAAATCCTGTTTCAATTACTTGCTCTACAATTGATTTAGTAATTTTTGTATTTGTTTCAACAAGTTCTAATCTTGTTTGTCCAGGTTTTTGTGCAATTCCTGCTGTAATTACAACAATATTTGCATCTTTACATTCACCATAATCTCCTGCTTTAATTTCCATTTTTGAATGAGAATATGCTATTCCATGTGCTAAATCTAAAGCTTCTCCCTTTGCCTTATCTTTTAATACATCTATTAAAACTAATTCGTTTACTCCTCCTTGGTTAAATAATGAATATGCAAAACTCATTCCTACAAATCCTGTTCCAACTAATACTACTTTTCTTTTCTCCATAATTTTCTTCCTCCAATTACATTTTATCTGGCACTTGAATACCTAATAAATTTGTTCCAATTTTCAAAATCTTCCCTACTGCAAAAGTTAAATATACTCTCGCATCTTGAATATTCTTTTCTTCACTAATAATCTTATTTTCGTTATAGAAATTGCTAAATACTTTAGAAACTTCAATTAAATATCTAGATAAAATAGATGGCTCAGATTTTTCTATAACTTGATTTAATGTCTCTTTAAAGTTATAAATCATTTTAATTAATTGTATAGAAAGTTTATCATCTAAATATTTTATATCGATATCTTCAAACTGTGGAATATTATCTAGCTTATCTAAAATGCTTTTTGTTCTAACATATGTATATTGTATATATGGTCCTGTTTCTCCTTGAAAGTTTAACATTTGGTCAATATCAAATACTTCGTCTTTAATTCTACTTGAAGATAAATCATTAAAAATTATAGCACCTATTCCTACTTTTCTTGCAACATCCTTTTTATTAGGTAAATCCGGATTTTTATTTTCTATAATTTCATCTGCCTTTTTCATTGCATCATTTAGCAAATTTTCAAGCTTTACCACATTTCCTTCACGTGTAGACATTTTGCCTGTAGGAAGTAGCACCATACCAAATGATACATGTTCTAATCCATTTGTATACTTTTCTTCAAGCCCAAGTAATTTTGCAACCTCAAATATTTGTTTAAAATGTAGATCTTGTTCATAAGATGTAATATATAAGCATTTATCAAAGTCATATGTTCTAGCTCTATAAAGAATAGCAGCTAAATCCCTTGCAGCATAAGTTGAGGAACCGTTTGATTTTTCTATCATACATGGTGGCATATTTTTTTCTTCTAAATCTATTATCTTTGCTCCTTCAGATACTTTTAACTTTCCAGAATTTATAAGTATATTAATAACTTCTGGAACCTTTGGTGCAATAAATGCTTCACCATCTAAAGAATCAAATCGCCCACCTAAAATCTTATAAATTTTTTCAAATTCTTTTAGACTTAAATTTCTAAATTTTTTCCAAAGTTCAACTGAGTATTCATCTCCATCTTCAAGCTTTTTAAAATTATTTCTGCATTCTTCTAAAACACTTTCATCTTGTTTGCATAGTTCATTTATTCTAACATAAATTTCTGTCATTTTATTTATTGGGTCATCTTCAAAATTATATTCATTTCCCCATCTTTTATAGCCTTCTATCATTTTTCCAAATTGAGTTCCATAGTCACCTAAATAATTTAACCCTTTTACATTATATCCTAAATATTCATAAACATTATATAATGCTTGCCCTATTACTGTGGATCTTAAGTGACCTATATGAAATGGTTTTGCAATATTGGGATGTGAATAATCAATTAAAACCGTTTTTCCATTTTTTGTAATTACTTTTGCAAAATCTTCTTCATCTTGAATTTGTTTTAAAACTTCTTTAATTATTAATTTGTTATTAATATAAAAATTTAAGTAACCACCTACTATATCAATTTTAGTAATTAAATTTTCATCTATTATAATTTTATTTTTAATTTCTTCTGCAATAATGTTTGGTGCCTGTTTTAAACTTTTAGCTAATTTAAAACATGGAAATGAAAAATCACCATTTTCATTGTTTTTAGGAACTTCTATATAACATTCTAATTCCTCTTTATCTAAATTTGTAGCTGACGCTATTGCATTTGCTATTTCTTTTTTAAAATCTGTCATTATTTGCTCCTTTACCTATTTTTTAGATAATTCATATCCTTCTTTTGTATCTTTTATTTCATAACCATTATTATTTATAATTTCTCTAATTTCATCTGATCTTTGCCAATCTTTGTTGCCTCTTGCTTTTTTTCTCTCTTCTGCTAAATTTAATATCTTTTCTGGAATTGAATCTGATGAAATATCTTCATCAATTTTTAACCCTAAAACAGTATCAAATTTTTTTAGAAGTTTAGCAAACATTTTAGATTTTATAGGATATTTTACTATATCCCATACCACACTCATTGCAATTGGCATATTTAGATCATCATTTATTGCTTTATGGAATCTCTCTTCAAAATCATTAATTATTTGCTCTTCTATTATATTTTCTCCATCAAAGTGCACTTTATATCCTTCTTTTAGTTTTATCAAAGCTTTTTTACTTGCATCTAGCCCATCCCATGTAAAATTTATTGCATTTCTATAGCTTGAGCTAAAATTAAACATTCTATATACCTCTGGATCAAATCCTTTCTGTTTCAAATCATCTAAAGTATATAAATTATTTAAACTTTTTGACATTTTACCACCATCAACTTTTAAAAAATTTACATGCATCCAAAACCTTGCAGGAATTTTTCCTGAAAATCCTTGGCTTTGTGCTATTTCGTTTTCATGGTGAACTGGAATATGGTCAATTCCGCCAGTATGAATGTCAAATTCTTCTCCTAAATACTTATAGCTCATTGCAGAACATTCTAAGTGCCAGCCTGGATAACTCTTTCCAAAAAAACTATTCCACTGCATAATGTGTTCTTTAGGGGCTTTTATCCATAAAGCAAAGTCTGAAATATTTTTTTTGTTTCTGTCAAATTCTATTCTTGCACCTGCTTTTTGTTGTTCTACCTTTTTTCCTGATAGTATTCCATAATTTGGAAGTTTCGATGTATCAAAATAAATTGTATCATCTGTTTTATATGTATAACCATTATCAATTATTTTTTTAACATATTCTTCCATAATATCAATATGCTGAGTTGCTCTTGCAATAATTTCTGGTTTATCTATATTTAGACTTTTAATGTCCTTCATAAATTTTTCCGTATAAAAATCTGCAATTTCCCATGGGTTTTTATTTTCTCTTTTTGCTGCAACCATCATTTTGTCTTCGCCCTCATCAGCATCTGATGTTAAATGCCCTACATCTGTTATATTCATTACATGTTTTAGAGTATACCCATTATATTTTAAAACTCTGCGAATTGAATCCATAAATAAGTATGCTCTTAAATTACCAATATGTGCATTATAATATACAGTAGGTCCACAAGAGTAAATCCTTACCTCATTTCCGATTTATCGGCTTAAATATTTCTTTTTCTTTTGTTAAAGTATTATAAAAATATATTTCCATTTTCTCACTTTCCTTCTCTACTCAGTTTCCTTTTTGTCTTCTTTTTTCTCTGTATCTGTAGTTTCTTTTTTTTCATCTTTTTTTTCCGTATTTTGATTATTGGTTGTATTTTGTGTTTCTGCTGGTTTTTCAGGCTTTGGAGTTTCTTTTGCTTTAACAGTTATAATTCTTTTTGCTATTGTTACCTTTCCTTTTGAATTTGTAACTTCATATTTAATAGTATATGTTCCAGCCTTTGAAGTATTTACACTTCCTTCTATCTTTATTTTACTTGTTATATCTCCATCAGTATCATCTTTGGCTGTTGCTCCCTTTTCTGTATATACATCACCTACATTTAATGTCATACTAGTTTCACCATTTATTGTTATTGTTGGCTCTTCTTTTTTCGGAGTAGTATGAGCTGTATTGTTTTTTGAGTTATGAGTTGTACAGTAGGTTGTAGGAGCTGTTCTTACTGAAGAATTTTTGTTTTTCCATAATTTTAATCTTTCCTTTTCTACAACATATGAATAGTATTTTGTAACTTTTTTAGGGCAATTTTCATTTGCAAGTAATCCTGTTTCTTCACATATTTGTGCAGAACTTTTATGTGCATCACATTCACCTGGGACTGTACCTTCTACAAATATTTCACTATATGTATCTGAACATCTTCCTGTTGCTCTTTTTCCAGATAATCTACAAATTGAAGCAGAAACAACACCTGATGGCTTTTCAAATTTACCAGATTCTTTTCCGCTATGTACTTTAGACATAACTGCACTCCATATCTTTCCAGCAACATTTGTTGACCCAGTTACTTCTTCATTCTTATCAAACCCATACCAACAAGAAGCTGTATAATGCTTTGTAAATCCACATAGCCATTTATCATAATTAGAGTTTGTTGTACCTGTTTTTGCTGCAACATCTTGACCTGAAATTTTACAATATGTTGCAGTACCTGATTGTACTACTGTTTGTAACATATTTGTAATTACATATGCTGCTTGCTCTGAAATAACTTGCTCTGTAGATTGTTTTGCTTCCATTACAGTATTTCCATCTGAATCTATAATTTTTGTATAAAATAAAGGTCTTCTATATATTCCTTTATTTGCTATGCAAGCATATGCTCCAGCCATTTCTAGTGGTGTTATACCATCCGTAAATCCACCTATAGAAAGTGCTGCAATTATATCTTTATCCTTTTCAACTGTTGTCACTCCCATTTTTTGTAAATATTCTGTTGATTTAGCAGGTGTAAGTTCTGCCACCACCTTTATAAAAGGAAGATTTTGCGATGTTCTTATTGCTTCTCTTATACTAATTAAACCTCTTGGCGTGTTGTAATCTTTTGGGTCCCATCCTGGTGCTATATTAAATGTTGCTTTTGTATCATCATAAACAGAAGCTGCAGTAATTACTCCTTCATTAATTCCTGGAACTAAAGATGTTAATGGTTTTATTGAAGAACCCGTTTGTCTTGGGCTCTGTGTTGCTCTATTTAATCCTCTTGATTCTGTTTTTTGACCAAGTCCTCCTTCAACACCTACCACATATCCTGTATTATTATCTATTATAACCATTGCAGTCTCTGATGTAGCACCATCTACCAATTTTGATTTTCTAACATATGCTCCACTGTCATTTTGAATTACAGAATCCATTTTTGATTGAAGATCTGTATCTTGTGTTGAATAAATAGTAAGTCCACTACTATAAAGATAAGTTGATGCTAATGCTTTTGATATTCCCTTTTCATTTGCAATATCTTCTATTACTTGTGCAATTGTTGCATCTGTATGGTATGAATAGTTTGTTCCACGAGTTGCTGCTTGTTCAAAATGTAAGCCCTCATCTACTTTTGCTACAGCACTATCATATTCTTCTTGAGAAATGTACCCTAATTCTAACATTTTTCCAAGAACCGTTTTTGTTCTTGTTTTTATTTTGTCTTTATTAGATTCATCATACGGATTATACTTATTTGGAGAATTATTTATTCCAGCAAGAAAGGCACATTCTGAAAGATCCAAATCTTTTGCGGATTTATTAAAATAATATTCTGAGCCTACTTCCACCCCAAGATTATTATTATTTCCACCAACAAATATAATATTAAAATAAAGCTCTAAAATCTGATCTTTTGAAATCATCCTTTCTATTTGGTATGCTTTTGCCCATTCTTTTACCTTTCTTAAGATACCTGCCAATCCGGTTCTATCTTTTTCTTGTGTCAAGTTTTTTACTAATTGCTGAGTAATAGTACTTCCTCCAAAAGAAGCATTACCTCTACTCATTATGTATTTAAAAATTGCTCCACCTGTTCTCTTAAAATCTATTCCCTTATGTTCATAAAATCTTTCATCCTCTATTGCAACATATGCATTTTGTAAGTTTTTAGGTATTTGATCTAATTTGATTATTTTTCTATTTGCATCCCCTGTAAGTTCTGCTAGTTTATTTCCATCCTTATCCAATATAATTGAATTTGAAGAACCTATTACAAGTTCATCTTTAGTTATCTCAAAATCTGCACCCCATCCTCCATAAAGCATTCCAACTACAATTCCTGTTGCTATAACAATTAATGCTAGTATTAATAATAAAAATATTTTTAAAGTTAAAGAAATTTTAGGATGCTTTGTAGAAAATTTTTGTTTATCTATCAATTTATTTTCTGGTTTTCTTTTTTTCTTATTCTTCTGATTTGATTTTTCTTTTACATTTTTCTTCATTTTTTTACATTCCTTTCTAGAAAAATAACTTCGAAAATTCTTTATTGCTTATGTTTTAGCAATTGCTACAATTATATTATACTTTATGTAAAAATGCAAGGCAATATAAAAATTTTATTCTAAAAATCAAAAGAGGCTAAAAAGCCTCTTTTACATATTTTTATTTTTATTTTTTCTTAAAAATGATGGTATATCTAAATCATTTTGTGATGACCCTATATCTTGGCTTGATGGAATTGAAGATGGCTTTTTCTCCCATGGCTTTTGAGATGTACTTCCTCCTAATGAACTTAATATTGGTGATTTTAATTCATCTTTGTCTTCGAATCCTGTTGCTATAACTGTTATTTTTATTTCATCATTCATGTCTGGATCTATAACTGTACCAAAGATTATGTTTGCTTCTGGGTCTACACTACGCTGAATTAATTCTGCTGCTGTATTTACTTCTTGTAAGCCTAAATCTTCACCACCTGTTATATTTATTATAACTCCCCTTGCACCTTCTATTGAAGTCTCAAGAAGTGGACTTTGTATAGCCTCTTTTGCTGCATCTTCTGCCTTGTTTTCACCTGACGCACGTCCTGTACCCATATGTGCCATACCTGTATTTAACATTATTGTTTTTACATCAGCAAAGTCTAAGTTTACTGTTCCTGTAACTGTAATTAAATCTGATATACCTTGTACACCTTGCCTTAAAACATCATCTGCCATTAGGAATGCCTCTGCCATAGATGTTTTTCTATCTATTATCTGTAATAATTTATCGTTTGGTATTACAATTAATGTATCTACCTTAGATTTTAAGCTTTCAATTCCACGTTCTGCTTGTGCTAGACGTTTTTTTCCTTCAAATGTAAATGGTTTTGTTACAACACCTATTGTTAATATTCCCATTTCCTTAGCTAAACCTGCAACTATAGGGGCAGCACCTGTTCCTGTTCCACCACCCATTCCACAAGTTACAAATACCATATCTGCACCTCTTAATACTTCTGAAAGCTCTGTCTTACTTTCTTCTGCAGATTGTGCACCAATATCAGGATTTGCTCCAGCACCTAATCCTCTAGTTATTTTTTCACCTATTTGAATTTTTGTACTTGCTTTAGACTTTTGTAAAGCTTGTCTGTCCGTATTTACAGCTATAAACTCTACTGATTTTATTCCTAAATCTAGCATTCTGTTTACAGCATTGTTACCTGCTCCTCCAACACCTATAACTTTTATCGTCGCACTGCCATCCATCATTGATAAATTAGCGCTTTCTTCATATTCCATCATAATTTAATTTCCTCCCTTAACTATAAAAAAAATCTTTAATTCTTGACATTACCGTTCTTAAAACATTCTCTTTAGAATTTGTATCTATTTTACTTGATACCGATTTTGCAAAAGGACGAGACGCTATATATCTAATTAATGCATAGCATGTCCTATATTCAGATTTTACTGTACTTATAAGCCTTCCTGTTGATATCTTTACAGGAATATTTAGTGCAATTTTTCCTGCCACATCACTTTTATTAATATTTATAATTCCCTGACCTGTAAGTACTACATTATTTATTTTAGGTTTTAATCCTTGATTTGTAATTTCTTTATTTATAATTGAAAAAATTTCTTCAATTCTAGCTTCCATAATTTCAATTAATTCCGAACTTTTTATTACTCTATTTTTAGTTTCATCTTTGCATGTATTTAATATTATTTCATTATCATTATCAATAAAAGATTTTAAAGCTAATCCATACTGTCTTTTTAATTTTTCAGCTTCTTCTTCTGTAATATTTAATACTAACGCTATGTCTCTTGTTATGTTATCTCCTCCTAAAGGAACAGTATTTGTATATCTAAATATATTTCCTTCAAAAACGCCTATATCGGTATTCTCTGCTCCAACATCTAATAACATAATATTGTCATATAATTCATTTTTATCTAGTACTAAATTTCTCTCCGCAAGAGTAACTGGTATAATCCCATCTATTTCAATTCCAGCTTTTTTAAAAATACTTGAAAGCTTTCTAACATATTCTTTATCAGCAAGAATAACTTGTGCATTTATTGTAAATGATGATGATAAATCACCTACTGGATCTGTTACAACCTTTCCATTATCTAATATAATTTGGTTAATATCTACATCTATTAAGATTTTATTATCTGGTACTTCTATATCTTTTACTTGCATAATCGCATTTTGAACGTCTTTACCGTGTAATACCAGAAAATTTATCTCTTACTTCTTTTAATACACTATTTTGTACTATTGTTACATATTTTCCTGGAATAGTTGCATAAGCTGAATTTATCTTTAACTCTGTTTCTTCTTCTGCTTGCTTGATAGCATTTGAAATACTTGAACTAATATCATCTTCATCAACTATCTTGCCTTTTTTTAACCCATTACATTTACTTGAGGTGCAGGTTATTATTTCTATTTGCCCAAAGTTGTTAACTTCACCAGCTCCTAGGCAAACTTTAGTCGTTCCAATGTCTACACCTACTATTATATCGCCTATTGCCAAGATAATTCCTCCATATATTCAATCTAATTTTTACATGTTTATATATATTACATTTTGTGACAAATGTCAATAGAATTTGTTATATTTTTGTAATA
>AUXO014510681.1_pt1 | contig 14342 bp, 18 predicted proteins | sample 768731 | NCBI WGS metagenome assembly AUXO01 (sample SAMN02715735, study PRJNA202380) | gut metagenome | biome: sheep rumen | host: Ovis aries | place: New Zealand: Palmerston North | reverse complement strand
TGGGGCGGAATATCGGGATCGAACCGATGCATAACGGAACCACAATCCGCCGTGTTAACCACTTCACCAATTCCGCCATTTGAAAGACATATATATTTTATCAGTTAATTAGTTTTTTTTCAAGCATATTTGTTAATTTTGTTTAATTAGGCTTTTATCTATACTTACATTCGTAGGTTTCATACTATAATGTGGGAGGTAATTAGATGAATAACTATTTTTCGGATATGTTTATGCCAAATAATTTTAATTCTATGTATCCTGATGGCTTTGCTAATGTAAATAATGCTGGAACGAATAAAGATACAAAGCTTGCTGCAAAACTTAAGGGGCAAGCCGGGGATAATATGAAATTTAATATGTGCAATTTTAATGGTGACACTAAGCCTAATAAATTATATGATGTTTATAACGGTTTTATAAGAGGAAATATGTTTCCCGAACTATTTAATCAATATAAACTAAATAGACCTTATGATGTTAAACCGATGAATGCGCAGGCAGAGCTATTAACTAAGGTTGATGCTTATTGTTTTGCTGCTCATGAAGTAAATTTATACTTAGATACACATCCATATGACCGTGATATGATAGATTTGTTTAAGGAACTTTCGCTAGATTCTAATAAAGCTATTAAGGAATATGAAAATAAATATGGTCCGCTTTTTGTAGATTCTAGTGATTCTTATCCTTGGGCATGGAATGAGTCTCCTTGGCCTTGGGAAAATAATTAGGAGGTTATTATGTGGAAATATGAAAAAAAGTTACAGTATCCTGTTAACATTAAAAACAAAGATTTAAATATGGCAAAATGTATTTTAACTCAATATGGTGGCCCTGCAGGGGAACTTGCTGCTGCTTGGCAATATTTAGATCAGCGATATATAATGCCTGATGATAGGGGTAAGGCTTTACTAACCGACATCGGCACCGAGGAACTTGCTCATGTTGAAATAATATCTACGATGCTTTATCAATTAATGAAAGGTGCGACAAAAGAAGAACTTCAAAAAGCTGGTTTAGATAGTCAGTATGCACAATTTGGTAAAGATTTATTTCCTGCTGATGCCTTTGGTAATCCCTTTACTATGACTCATATTAAAGTGTCTGGAGACTATATAGCTGATATTGAAAGTGATATGGGTGCTGAACAAAGGGCTAGAGCAACTTATGAGCATTTAATGGATTTAACTGATGATCCTGATATACTCGGACCGCTATCATTTTTAAGGGAAAGGGAAATAATACATTATCAAAGGTTTAAAGAGCTGAGAGATTATTATTTAGATACAAAAAATAAAGCCAATGGTTAGTTGGCTTTTTCTATTGGTTACTTTAATCTATAAAAAGATAATAATTTTTTTAATGAAAATTGTTTTGCTTTTTAATAATTAATTCTTTTTGGGTCTTTTTTAAATTCTTCAAATACTTTTATTGCTTCTTCACGCTTCATACATGTTATTTTCAATATACCATCTTCTTTTCCCCCATTTTCCATTTTATTTAAATAATTATATATAAATTCATCTCTAAATCCGATGCTTGCAGCATCATTTTTATTGTTGGCATAATAAACCATTTTAATATTGGCCCATATTATGGCAGATAAACACATTGGGCAGGGGTAACATGATGTATATAATTCACAGCCGCTTAAGTCATAGGATTGAAGGTGTTTACAAGCTTTTCTAATTGCGACTATTTCGGCATGTGCGGTTGGGTCATTATCTTTTATAACTCTGTTAATTCCTTTACCGATAATTTTTCCATCTTTTACAATGCATGCGCCAAATGGCCCTCCATAATTTTTTTCAAAATTGTCATCTGAAAGATCAATTGCTAAATCCATATATTCATCCATAATACTTCTCCTTATTATAAAGTATACCACATGTTATAGGGTCATGTAATTATTATTTATGAAATATATAGAAAAAGATTAATCTTGCGATTAATCTACTTTATTCTTTTTATTTTCATATTTCTTTCTATCTTGTGTATTTAATATTTTTTTACGCATTCTATAATTAAGCGGAGTTACTTCTACGAGTTCATCTTCATTAATATAATCTAAACATACTTCTAAGCTCATTTCTCTTGGCCTTTTTAAAACTACCGTATGGTCTTTATTCGCACTTCTAGTATTAGTCATTTGTTTTCCCTTAGTAACATTTACGGCCAAATCGTTTTCATGGTTGTTTTCTCCAACAATCATTCCTTCATATACTTCGGTTCCTGGTTCAACAAACATAATCCCTCTGTCTTCTAGGGAGCCTAAGGCGTAAGCTGTTGCTTTCCCGCTATCGATTGATACTAGAACGCCGGCTTTTCTTTGACCTACTGAATTTGATACCATAGGTTCGTAAGAAGTGAATGTATGACTTATTATTCCATATCCTTTAGTTAAGGTCATAAATTCGGTCATAAATCCGATTAAGCCTCTAGATGGAACCAAATAATTAATTCTTGTTTGTCCTTCTTTTGTATCCATATTTTGCATAATTCCACCACGAAGACCTAACATTTCGATGACACTTCCCATGTATTCTTCCGGAACATCTACTTGGACGTCTTCAAATGGCTCATATATTTTTCCATCTATTTCTTTTGTAATAATTTGTGGTTTTGATACTTGTAATTCATACCCTTCTCTTCGCATGTTTTCTATTAATATTGATAGGTGTAGTTCTCCTCTACCAGAAACTATCCATGATTCAGAGTCCAATTCTTCTACTTTTAAAGAAACATCTCTTTCAGTTTCTTTCATAAGTCTTTCTTCTATTTTTCTTGCAGTTACTAACTTCCCTTCTTTGCCATTAAATGGGCTTGTATTGACACCAAATGTCATTTGCAAAGTTGGTTCATCTATTCTAAGTTTTGGTAGGGCTTCTTCTTTACCAACTTCACATACTGTTTCACCAACTGAAATATCAGGAAGTCCTGCAATAGCGACGATATCCCCGGCATGGGCTTCAGCAACTTCAATTTTGTTTAATCCGAAATATCCAAATATTTTTTGCACTCTAAACTGTTTAACAGAGCCATCTAATCTAACACATGAAACCATGCTGTTTAATTTCAAAGTTCCTCTTTTTACTAGACCTACTCCAATTCTTCCGACATAGTCATTGTAGTCTAATAAAGCTGGTTGAAATTGTAGTGTTCCTTTAGGATCAACGTTTGGCTCTGGAATATATTTGATAACTGTGTCTAGTATTGGTTCCATAGTTTTTTCTTGCGTATTTATATCAGAGTCATAGCTTGATGTTCCTTCGATTGCTGATGCATATATTACTGGAAAATCTAACTGTTCTATGCTTGCTCCAAGTTCAATAAATAAATCCATAACTTCATCTACAACTTCTTTTGGCCTAGCTGACTCTTTATCAATTTTATTAACAACTACTATTGGTACAACACCGGCTTCTAAGGCTTTTTTTAGAACAAATCTTGTCTGAGGCATTGTTCCTTCGTAGGCATCAACTACTAGTAACACACCATCTACCATATTCATGATACGTTCCACTTCTCCACCAAAGTCAGCATGGCCTGGAGTATCTAATATATTTATTCTATAGCCTTTATAATCAATTGCTGTTGTTTTGGCTAGAATAGTTATTCCTCTTTCTCTTTCAATATCGTTGGAATCTAAGGCTCTTATTTGAACTTCTTCGTTTTCTCTAAATGTTCCTGAACTTTTTAATAATTCGTCTACTAATGTAGTTTTACCATGATCGACATGGGCAATTATGGCAATATTTCTTTGTTTCATACTACTTCCTCTTTTCGCACAGGCTTAATTATATCACTTATGAATTTAATTGACAAGATTATATTGTAGAAATTATTTTTTTAAAGTTATATAATAAATATGGTGAGAATATGAGAAAAGTGTGTATCATATTAATATTATTTTTGTTTTTTGTTCCAATAGTTAAAGCAAGCAATATTAGTTTTTATAAATGCGTAGATGGTGATACGGCTATATTGGAGGTTAATGGTAAGGTTAAAAAGGTGAGATTTTTAGCAATTGATGCACCAGAAATTAAGCATGGAAATAAAAAAGCAGATCCATACGGTGATGAAGCTAAAATATATACTTGCATGAAATTAAAAATGGCTAAAAATATTACTTTAGAATACGATTATAATAGTGATAAAAAAGATAAGTATGGAAGAGATTTAGTTTGGGTTTTTACTGATGGGAACCTTCTTCAGGAAAAGATAGTTGAAAAGGGGCTTGCAAAGGTAGCATTCTTGTATGATGATTATAAATATACTGATAAGCTTAAATTGGCTGAACTAAAAGCTAAAAAGAGAAAAGTTAATATTTGGAATAATTATAATTATAATGAATATATAATTCTTGGCATATTATTTATTATTGTGGTTATTATTTGCATTTATGATAAAAAATTTAGAAAGAGAGCGACTAATCGGCTAAAGAAAAAAATTTATGATAAAGCTTCTTCTAAACTTGATAATTTATTTAGATAGATTTTATGTTGTCAGATACTTTACAAAATGATTTGCTTGATACTAATTATTGTTTCTTCGTGGCTTTTTGGTTTATTGTTTTTCGCATATTTTACGTGTCGTTGGGTAAGTTTTTTGCAAAATAATAGTCTATATAGCATTTATATAGACTTTTTATTATTCTTCCCCAAGATATGTTCTTAAAATATAATCCATAGTTATTTTTACGTCTGGGAAAATAGGCATTCTATCTAATTCGGTTCTAGTAAACCATCCTATTTCAAGACTTTCGTTATTTATTTTTAATTCGGCTTCGGGATTATTGGGAACTCCCCAGTATATTATATCAATAAATTTTCGGCCATCGTCTTTTCTGTTGCACTGGATTCCAAGTGGTCTTATTAGGTCATCTTCTCTTGGAAAACGTTCTCCTTTTAGTGTTATTTTAATTCCTGTTTCTTCATAAACTTCTCTAATTGCGGCTTCTTCAGGATTTTCTTCATCTTCGATGTGGCCTCCTGGTTGTACCCATTTATCATAATCTCCGTGCTTTACTAGTAAGATTGTTTTATTTTCGGGATTAATGACAAAGGCTGAGGCACAATAATGTTTCATAACTATCACCTTTTAAATTATAACAAATATAAGATTACAAATCTAGTTTAGGACGTCATAACTATTGTCGTTTACGTTTTTTCCGTAAACTTTGAGGTTTCCTTCTAAATCTATGGTTGCTAGTAAAACTTCATCTAATTTATATCCTTTTACTTTTAACTCATGATTAAGCCAATTTTTGTTTTTATGGACATTTTTAAGTGCTTTTTCTATTATCTGTCCATCTATTATTAGATTTATGCATAGTCCTTTCCTGTTTGTTTTTAATTGTAAGTCTTTATTAGTTGGATTTTGACATTCAATTTTAGGCAAAAAACTTATTTTTCCGTTTGCTTCCATTAAAGCAAAATCAATATCGGAAATGTCAAAGTAACCGTTTATTCTTGCTTCTTCTAGTAAGTCGTTTATATCAAATTTTGATTTTTTTAAGCTATTATATAAAATCTTGCCATCTTTTATTAATACATTAGGGTCACCGATAATAAATTTTCTTACTTTTAAATTTTTCATAGTAATTATCGATACTAAATAAGCAACTATGCCAAATACAATTACAGCGATTGTCCCGTGCAGGTATGATGAGTCTAAGTTTATGGCCATTTCGGCAGCAAAATTTCCAATTGATATTCCTATAACGTAATCAAACAAGCTAAACTGGGAAACTTGTTTTTTTCCTATCATTTTAGTTACTAAAAATAATGTCACCAGTGAAACTAAGCATCTTAAAATTACATCTAGTAAATCCATTATCTCTTTTTGCATGTTATCACCATTTTTATTATGTATATAAAAAAAGTAATTATGCGAATTACTTTCTTTTTAATAGTTTTGGTAAATTTTGTTTATCTACTACTATATCTGTTGTTAATACAAATGTTAAAACAATTATGGTAAGAATTGTGTATATTATGTATCCAATTTTTTGATCATGAAGCACATATATGATAGAGGCAAAAGCAAATAATATGTCAATTCCATATATGATTAGCACTGTTGCTCTGTGTGAAAAGTTTTTATTTAGTAGCTGATGATGTGAATGTTTTTTATCTGGTTTTGATATTTTTTCTCCTTTTAACAGTCTTCTAATAATTGCAAATATCGTATCTAAAATTGGAATTGCGAGTATTAATAATGGAATTATTAGTGATGTTAAGGTAACACTTTTAAATCCTAGTAAGGCAATTACGGCTATCATAAAGCCCATAAATAGGGAGCCAGAATCTCCGGCAAAAATAGTTGCTGGATGGAAATTGTGAACAAGAAAGCCTAATACTGCGCCTAGCATTATAAATGTTAAAATAAAATCTAATCCCATTTTTCCCATAATAATTGATATTATTCCGATAGTGGCAAAGTATATTGCACTTATTCCGGCCGCTAGGCCATCTAATCCGTCAATTAAGTTAATGCAGTTTAAGCATCCTAATACGAAAAATATTGTTATAGGATATGAAAAAATACCAAAGTCAAAGTACATTCCAAAAACAGTTATATTTTGAATTAGTAGCTTTCCATATATGGCAATCGTTGCGGCTGAAACTAATTGAGCGGCTAATTTTACTGATGATTTTAATGGTTTTATATCATCTACTGTTCCTGTTAGAACTATTATAAAACTACCTATTAGGATTGAATTCATGGTACTACTTGGTTCACCAAATATCATGTATCCAAGCAAGAATCCTAAGAACATGGCAAGTCCACCTAATCTTGGCATTGGTTTTTTATGGACTTTTCTTTCGTTTGGAATATCTAAAGCTCCAACATGTATAGCTACCTTTTTTATAAATGGTACTAATATCATGACTGTTAGGAATGTAGTTACAACCATTAGAAGTATTTTTATAATCACATCTTGATCCATAAAGCTCACCTCTAGTTATAATTTTATCATATTTTTAATGTTTATTCCATATTAACTGGCTTCATAAAATATTTTGTATGCTTTATATGCGGTATATATATCAAATTTACTAGATATTTCATATGGTGAATGCATTGACATTATTGGAATTCCGCAATCTATTACATCCATTCCTTTGTTAGCTAATATATAGGCTATTGTTCCGCCACCGCCAATTCCTATTTTACCCATTTCTGACACTTGATATGTGATGCCATTTGTTTCAAATAAATTTCTAATGTAGCCTAGGTATTCTGCGTTGGCATCTGAGGCGCCTGCTTTTGAAGCACTTCCGGTGTATTTCAATATTGATATTCCTTTGTTTATGTATGATTCATTGTTTTTTTCATAGATATCCTTATAATTTGGATTATAGGCTCCTGTAACGTCTGCTGACAACACTTTTGATATGTTATATATTTTGTTTTTTTCTGTTTTTGAAATATTTGCTTTTTCAAACAAAATATCTATGAAGTAATCAAATGTGTTTGAAAACATTCCGGTATTTCCCATACTTCCAATTTCTTCTTTGTCTACTAAAACACATAAAGCGGTTTTTGATGTTTTTTCTATATTTAGTAAGGCCTGCAGAGAAGTGTAAGCGCATACTCTATCATCTTGTCCGTAGCCGGCGATTAGAGATCTATCAAATCCAAGGTCTTTTGGTTTCATGGCTGGTGTAAACTCTATTTCGCTGCTAGTAAAATCTTCTTCTGTAATTCCGTATTTTTCATTTAGTATAGTTAAAATATTTAGTTTTACTTTCTCTTTTTCACTAGTATTTAGGGGAATACTGCCAGCCAATATATTTAAATCTTCTCCTTCGATTGCGTCTTTTAGTGGTTTTTTATCTTGAATGCTTGATAAATGTGGTAGCAGGTCAGCTATTGTAAATATGGGGTCTTCTTCTTTTTCACCTATATTTATTTCAACTTTATGCCCATCTTTTTTTACAATAATACCGTGCATTGACAGTGGTATGTTTACCCATTGATACTTTTTTATTCCTCCGTAGTAATGGGTTTTTAATAAAGCTAGATCAGCATCTTCGTATAATGGGTTTGGTTTTAAATCTAATCTTGGACTATCTATGTGAGCGCCTATCATGTTAAAACCTTGACTTAAATCTTCACCAATAATTCCTGCATATATGTTTTTTTTGCGGTTCATGTAGTATATTTTATCTCCGCTTTTTATGTTATCTACTTTTTCAATATTTTTAAATCCTTTTTCTTTTAATTTTTCTTCAATTGTTTTTGTGCATTCTCTTTCTGTTTTGTTTTCTTTTAAAAATTCAATAAATCCTTGGGAAAAATTATAGATTTTGTCTTTTTCATCTATATCAATGTTCTCCCAAGGATTTATTTTTTTTCTTAATAATTTTTCTTCCATAATATCACCTTCCTGGTAATATTATGTCCTAATAATTTTTATTTAAACCATTTTCTAAAACTGGAATGTTGTCTAATAAGACTCCGGTTCCTTCAACTACGCATGTTAATGGTGTTTCAGCTAGAAATACTGGCACTTTTAATTCATGACTTAATAATTTATCAAAACCATCTACCATTGAGCCACCACCTGTTAAGACTATTCCTTTATCAATAATATCTGCTGAAAGTTCTGGTGGCGTTTGTTCTAATACTTGTTTTGCTGTATTAACAATTACATGTGAGCTTTCTCTTAAAGCTTCTTCTACTTCGTCTGATGTTAGGGTTATGGTGTGAGGAAGTCCAGTTACAAGGTCTCTTCCTCTAACTTCCATTTTTTCTTGTTTTGATTCTGGAAAAACGGTTCCTATTTTAAATTTTATATCTTCAGCGGTAACTTCTCCTACTAATAATTTATATTTATCTCTAATGTATTTTATTATGTCGCTATCGAAAACATTTCCGGCAACTTTTATTGAGGCTGAGTTTACTATTCCGCCTAATGATAATATTGCAACGTCTGTCGTTCCCCCACCTATATCAATTACCATATTGCCACTTGGTTTTGAGATGTCCATTCCGGCACCAATGGCAGCAACTTTTGGTTCTTCTTCTAAGTATACTTTTCTGGCACCTGTCTTCTCGGCTGCTTCTCTAATGGCATTTTTTTCTACTTGGGTAATATTTGAAGGGCAGCAAATAAGAATTCGTGGTCTAGCAAAAAAGCTTTTTCCATTTACTTTTCTGATAAAATTATTTAACATTATTTCTGTAATTTCAAAGTCGGCAATTACGCCATCTTTCATAGGTCTAATGGCCTTTACTTGCCCTGGCGTTCTTCCAAGCATTTCTTTGGCTTCTCGGCCAACGGCTATTGGTTTTTTTGTTTCTTCGTCAATAACAACTATGCTTGGCTCATTTAATACTATTCCTTGCCCCTTTATGTAAATAAGAACATTAGCCGTTCCTAAATCTATTCCGATATCTTTTGAAAACATTCTTATCACCTTTTTTTCCTTTTTATATTATAGCACAGATAGTTTTCTTTTTACATATTATATTGTATTTTTGAATACTTTTTTTTCGTTGATTCCCCGCCTTTTATGTGCCTTGTGTCTATGTGACTTTTTATTATTTTTTGAACTTCTTTATACAGGCTTAAATCTATTTTTTTTAATCTTTCTTTTAAATCTTTATGGACAGTACTTTTTGACACATTATATTTTTTGGCTATTTGTCTTATGGTTTCTTTTGTTTTTATTATGTGATGGCTTTCTGCAAGTACCCTTTCTTTTATAATATTTTTCAAGAAAATCCTCCTTTATTTAAGTATATAAATATTGTTTTTTTTTAATACTTAAAAAGGTATTTTCTAACTAAAAACTAGAATAATTATTCTAGTTTATTTCGGTAATTTGTTTATCATAATAGTTTTCAGGATTTATATATTTCCCGTCTTTGGTCATTTCAAATAATAAATGATTACCTAGGTCTTTTTCTAAGTTTGACTCCCCTGCGGTTCCGATAACTGTTCCTTGAGAAACTTGATCGCCTTCTTTTACTGTTACTTCTTTTAAGCTTTGATATATTGTTATTATATTATTTTCATGGGTTATGGTAACAACTTTTCCAAGTAAGCTATCATCTTTTACGCTTGTAACATTTCCATCTAGGACACTTATAACTTCAAATGTTTCATTTATTCCCCCATATACTATTCCATTATTTTGAATATATGTTGTTTCATAGTTTATTATAGCTTTTTTTTGAGCTTCTTCTTCACCTTTGTAGTCGTAAAAGTTTTTTATGACTTTTACTTCACTATTATTATACGGCCTTACAAGTGATTGAGTCACTGTTGTTTGGACAACTGACTGGACACCATTATTAAATAATTTTGAAACATATGTGTAGTCATCCTCGCTTTTTGTCTTTTGAAATGCTTTATTAGATGAGTCTGCATAATAGATAATACTTAATAAGATTAGTGCGATTCCTATATAAATCCCATACACTACTTCTTTTTTTAATTTTCTTTTTTCCATTTTTTCACCTCTACTATCATTTTGGATTATATTCTTTAAAATATACTATGTTTTTTTTATTTCTGTTCCTTGATAGTAGTGGGTTAGGATCTCTACATATGTTTTTCCTTCTTTAGCCATTCCGTTTGCACCATACTGGCTTAATCCTACGCCGTGGCCATATCCTTTGGTAGTTATGGTTAATTTTTCTTTGTTTTGAATTATTTGAAAAAAATTTGATTTAAGTTTTAGTTTTTGTGAAACATCTCTTCCTTTATATTCTGTACCGTTTATTTTTAATTTTTTTATTCTACCTGTACTTGTCTTTTCTAGGACTTCTATATTTAGGTTTTCATTATAAGGTATATTTAATTTATTATAAAATTCTTTTAATTCCATAGTTATTGTTTCGCTGTAAACAGGCGCCTGCTCATCCCATTTGCTGGAAACGCTTCTTAGATATGGAACAGCTGAGACAAATACTTCTTCGCTATTTTCGGTCTGGCCTGTGCTTGCGGCAAAAAACATAGCGTTAGCGACCTGTCCTTTATATGTAAGATATTCTCCTTTTGTCTGTTCTACTGCTTTTTTTATTTTATTTATTTTGTTTGGGTAATCTTCTTTCCATTTTTCTTTTAATTCTTCATCGGTTAAGTAAACTTGATTTGTAGTTGTATTGGTTACGTCATATTCACTGCCATTCATGTGATATAAAGCGTAACTTCTCGCAGCAACAGCTTGTGCCTTTAGCGCTTCTATTTCGAAACTAGATGGCATTTCGGCAGCTACTACTCCTTGTATGTAGTCTTCAAAGGGAATTTCCATTATAGTGTTTGTTTTTTCGTCTTTTACTTTTATAATATTATTAATTACATATTTAAATTTTGTGTTTTCTTTTTTAGTAAAAATTTTTGTAATTAAAAAAGGTATTAATATTATTAATAGTGTTATTAAAGCGAACCTTTTCATATCTTCCTCCTATATAATTTTGGTATTTATTATAAAATCATATATAAAGTTAACTACTAGATATGATAAGGCCATACTTACTATTAAATATAATACCCTTGTTTCATAATATCTATTCTTTTTAAACATGCCGGATATATCAATGCTTTCTAATGCCCATACTGTGATTATTAAGATAATAATATATAGTGCAGCTTTAATCATCATAATTATTTAACATTTCTATTCTTTTTTTATGGCGTTCTTCATTGCTAAATGGGGTTTTTAAAAAAACGTCGATAATATCCTTGGCTCTATATGTAGGCATATTTCCATTTAAGGCAATTATATTGGCATCGTTATCGGTTCTCGTATACTTTGCTTCTTTAACATTAACTACTTTAGCGCATCTTACACCTTTAACTTTATTGCAGGCTATACTGATACCGATTCCGCTTCCACAAATGGCTATTCCTTTTTCTACTTCACCTTTGGCGACGGCTTTTCCTAATTTAAAACCATATTCTGGGTAATCTGTGGAATTTTTATTATCACATCCGTAATCAATAATAGTATATCCTTTTGTATTTAAATATTTTGTAATTTTTTGTTTTAACATATATCCTCTATGATCACTAGCAAGACCTATTTTTTTGCTTGGAATGTTTAAATTTAGTATTGTTTTTTCTTGGTAATCATTTTTTATAATGTCTTCTAATGAGGCTTCTTTTTCCATTTTTTCCCTCCTATCTTTTATAATTATATCACGTATTTTTTTTTTGTAAATGTGTGTAAATATCGATTATTTTTTCTTTACTTTTTTGTTAATTTCTTTTATATATAAAGTGGGTGTTTATATGAGTATTAAATTTGAGAAGGATAAATTTGGAAAAAATGTTCTTTGCTTTGATAAAGATTATGCGGTTTTTTTAGACCGTCTTTGTCCTTTGTTTAATTTTCAATATGACTGCAAGTGCTTTGTTAATGAATATATAGATTATTTAGAAAAGGTATCTGACAGGTTTAATATTTCTCACAACTTTATTTTAGAAAAATGTAATTTTTTTATTAATGATTTTGATAAACTTATGAGTGAGTTTACTAGTTTTGGTTTTGATATGGAGGGTATATTAAATCAGCGCTCTTCTGATAATTCTCTCTACTGGTCATTTAAAAAGGAATATATTAGCTCTTTTTTAATTAGTTGTGATGATTCTCAAATTTTTGAAAATTTGACTTCTCTTTTTTTTAAGCTTTTAAATTTTCAAAAAAAGGTATATAAAAGTGTCGAACTTATTAGTTTTAAGGATTCTTTATTTAATGACCTTAAGGATGTAGCTTCTTTAAACACTGTTAAAAGTTATCAGGCTAAATATGATGCTTTGCTTGAAAAAAAGCCTTTTGATATTGCTGCTACTGAAAATTTATATCGGGAAATTCAGAGCATTATTTTGGATGATTTTAAGCATAATGTTACGGCTATTTCTGACTATAAACCTGGTAATAAATTTAGGCTTTTATGTCATTCTACTAATAGTGTTGACTGGGAGAAAAACTATTTGGACAATTATCTTTCGGCTTCTTTACTTACTGAAGAGCATACAGATACTTACAGAAGTCCTTTTGGTCTTATTGTTAATCCTAATTATATAGTTTCCATGGACTGTGAGGATTTATATACGAAAAATTCAGCTGATGATGAAAGTGAATTATCCCTTTATTCTGTTTTGCCACGAATATTATCGATGAATCATTTGATTTCTGGAACAAAGCTTTATAATGAGGTGGTTGTGAAAAATCCTGATTCTGATGATTTGTTTTTAGGAGTTTTTTGTATTACTGATGGTTCTAAGGAATTAAATCCTATTTATTTGCGGGCAGAAACACTTCATAAAGATTTTCCCGATTTACCGCTTATTGATATTGATATTACATTATATCTTCCACCTGAGGATCTAATTTATAATCGTAATGATTTGATCGATTCTATACGGGAAGAGCTTAATATAACTACTCCGGTTTTTGATGGCTATTATGATATGTATGAGCCTTTTTGGGAAAAATTTATGGAATTAAAAAGAAGTAGTAATTATGGTCTTTTAGATATTTTAAGCTTATTTTCATATTATTATAATATTTTTGAGGATGGTTTAACGCCAAAAAGGAACATGAAAATATAAAAACACTTACTTTTGTAAGTGTTTTATTTAACAAATGGTAATAAAGCCATAAATCTAGCTTTTTTTACTTCACCAGAGATATATCTTTGGTGTTTTGCACATGTACCTGTTATTCTTCTTGGTAAAATTTTACCTTTATCTAAGCTAACATATTTTTTAATGTTTTCGTCTTTATATGTTACTTCTTTTCCGGCACATAACTGGCATACTTTTCTTTTCTTCCTACGATATTCTGCCATATATATCCTCCTTTATTCTAGAAAATTATCATCAATTGAAACGTTATCCCCAAAGTCTGCGAAAGGATCATCAGCTACATCAACATTGTTTTGTGGTTCTTCTACAGCTGGCATATCTTGGTAGTCGTAAGGTGTTTGATTTTCCCTACTTCTTCTTGATTCTAAGAATTGTACAGAGTCTGCAACTACATCTGTGGTGTATCGTCTATTTCCGTCTTTATCTGTGAAAGATCCGGTTTGAATTCTTCCTTCAATTGATACTTGACTACCTTTGTCTAAATAATTAGCTACATTTTCCGCTTGTTTTCGCCAAACTATTATATTTATAAAATCGGCTTCTCTTTCGCCTTGGGCATTATTAAAAGTTCTATTAACAGCTAGAGAAAATCTAGTGTATGCGATGTTAGAACCTGTATATCTTAATTCTGGTTTAGCAGTTAACCTTCCAACTAAACAAACTCTATTCATATAAGTACCTCTTTTCTTAGTCTTCTACTTTTGTAATTAAATGACGAATTATATCTTTG
>AUXO010418722.1_pt1 | contig 14344 bp, 15 predicted proteins | sample 768731 | NCBI WGS metagenome assembly AUXO01 (sample SAMN02715735, study PRJNA202380) | gut metagenome | biome: sheep rumen | host: Ovis aries | place: New Zealand: Palmerston North | reverse complement strand
AATTTTTCTTCTATTTCTAATACAAATTTTTCTTCATCTCTATATTTCACCCATATATTAAAATTATACATTATCGCTTTCATTCTATCACCTACCAATTTTGCACTTCTTCATTATAATACATTATAAGTGAAGGCTTAAACATATCATTTTCGTTTACTGTATTTAAATCAATACTTTCATCTTTACCAAAAACAAATAGTGCTTGTATATTTGATTTATCAAGATATTGTGTTTCTACTGATAAATCTTTCAATTGATTATTTCCATTAAATGCTAGATTAAATCCCCATTCTCCAAATGATGGTACTTGAATATGATATGGTATTACATTATTAAACTGTGTTTTTATAGTTTTATTTATGCACCAAAATGATTTTCTAGCATAATATGGACTTGTTGATTGTGTAACCATAACACCATCATCTGTTAAATTAGCTTTTATATAATTGTAAAAAACATTTGTATAAAGCTTATTTAAACTTTCATTATTAGGATCTGGCAAATCAATTATAATTACATCAAACTTTTCTTTATTTTCTTTTACATACATGTATCCGTCTTGATTAATTACTTTCACCTTTTCATTTTTTAGTGAATTTTCATTTAAATCTGCAATTTGTCTATCTTGGGTACACAAATCTGTCATATCCTTATCAATATCGACTAAAACAATTTCATTTATATCATTATATTTAAGCAATTCTCTTGCAGCTAATCCATCTCCCCCTCCTAGAATCAGAACTCTATTATGAGAGTTCGCATACATCATGGGAATATGAACCAATGCTTCATGATATCTGTATTCATCGCTTGAACTAAACTGTAAATTTCCGTCTAAAAATAGTCTAGTATCATCTTTATGTTTTGTCATAATAATTTTCTGATATGCCGTTTGCCTGGATAAAATTATATCATCACGATATAACCCTTGCTCAATATTTTTTGTAATCATATTCCCTGTACATAAAAATACTATCATTATAATAAACAATACTATTACCATCGAACGGACTAACTTGCATTTTTCAATATAATTTCTATATTTTAAAACAATTAATAAAGCTGCTGCAACATTAATCGTTCCAACTAGAAGTGCTGTCGTTATAAATCCTAAATTAGGAAATAATAATATTGGGAATAATATAGATCCTATTAATCCTCCAATATAATCAAATGTGAAAATATTAGCTAAATTTTTTCTAACATTACTTTCATTACTTTCTATTACTCTAGTAAGTATTGGTATTTCTAGTCCTACAAATATTCCTATTAAAATTATAAGTGTATACATTATTAATATGTATATTTCTGTATATATATTAGTTAAAAATAAAATTAAGCTTGAAAATCCACCTAATATGCCTATACTCATTTCGATAAATATAAATTTATTAAACAATTTTTCTTTGATATATTTTGATAAATATGAACCTATCCCCATAGCACTCATATATAATCCTATAGTTATTGAAAATTGTAAAACACTATCTCCTTGTAAATACGAACTTATAGCACTTATTATCAATTCATATATTATTGAACATATTGAGATTAATAATGTTGTTACTAATAATAATCTACCATCAAATTTTGCTTTATTATTTTCATTATCGTGTTGTTCTTGCTTTTGCTCTTTTTCTTTCTTCATTTTATAATACACCACTCATTATTATTGCTATTCCTACAAACATACCACTAAGCATTATTCCTACTGCTTTGTTATGATTATCTACTTCTTCTGTAAGTTTAAAATCTTTTCTAAATTTAAATTCTATTGCTTTATATCCTATAATACAAAATACAATTCCTATTAAAACAAATATTGCGATTTCTAATAATTTAAACCATATTGCTGTTTCCATATTTTTCCCTTCTTTCTTTAATTCTATTTTTTAATTATTTTATTTTTAATCTTCTAGTTTTATTATTTTATAACTGTTCTTATAATTATTCCCACTGCTATAAATATTCCTGCTATTATAAATCCTGATGCTACATTTTTCTCTTTTAATTCTTTGTTAAAATCATATGGCACTACTAAATCAAATAAGAACATACTAATTATCATTAACACTAGTCCTATTCCTCCATATAATAAAGTTTGTAAAACTTCATTCCATAAATTTTCCATATTTTCCTCCTTTTATTTACCTGAGCTTGTTCCTCCACCGCTCGATTTTCTACTATTTATACTGTTTTGCCTTGCTGATGCGCTATAACTTGAATATATACTACTCTTATTATTACTACTATAAGTACTGTGATAATATCTTCCATGACTACTGTGATACATTGTTCCGCTTCGTGAAACATATTCTTTTTCTGATACTTGAACATAAATCTCTCCATTTTCTTTATACACATAAGCAAATTCATTGCTCGTATGTAATCCAATTCCGTCTTCTTCAGTAGTTGAATCTTCATCTATTGTACTCGTAATTCCTTCTGGAACTCCATCTATTATATCTTTAACAGTAGCATCTAGTGTTGCTAAAGAAGATTTATATACTTTAGCTTTCTTATTATTACTATTGTTTGTTACTGATGTCACATAAGTATATTTACTACTATTTTCTATATAATTAATCATAGAATTGCTTCGCATATCTGCAATTACGCCTATTGCAATCAGTGCTATTGGCAAACCAATCATAAAAAGTAATGATATTACTATTGATTTTTTATTAACATTAACTGTTGATACTGAATTATCAATTTCATCAGTTATTCTTATTCTTGATGTATCAACAAATTCTCCCTTGCTTTTTTCTTTTTCAGTCTCCCATTTTTCAATTGATATGATTCTTTTTTCATCTTCAGAAATATAGTCTATGAAATCACATTTTTCATGCATATCAACATCTGCATTTCCAAAATACCCTTTTACCATTGCTGTTCCTTTTTCATATAATTTGTACTTTACATTATCAACAGTAATTTCTAGCCCATTTTCTCTTATTGATCCACGAAACATATCATATATCCAATATTCGTCATTATTGTTATCATCTTTTTCTATTGTTAACCATCTATGTTGTTTTTTGGGTCCAACTACTTCATATTCTTGCCAAATCCATGTATCTTCACAAAATTCTATCATGTTTATAACAACATATCTTTCATTATCAATATATACTACTTGTCCTCTTTTAAGCTTTTTACTCATTAATCCTTCCTCCTTTCTAATTTATATCTAATAAACTTATTACTCTACCAAGGCTAACTTCTGTTTTGTTAGCCCATTTTTCAATTGATAATATTTTATTATTATTTGATTTACTTTTATATTCATAATATGTAACTATATCATTTAATGCAACATCTGTTATACCATAATAAGCATCTACTTTTCCAGTTCCATTTTCAAATATTTCATATTCTTCATCTCTAAATTTAACATTTAAACCTAAATCAACTTTTTCATCATCTAATATTTCATATAACACTATTCTAAATGATAATTCTACATTCAAATGATAATACTTACCACTATCCAAAGAACGTATTTTATATTCAAACCAATGTGATGATTTTTCTTTATACTTAACCATATTTATTACTTCGTATTTCTTTTTTTCTAATATAAATACTTGGTTTTCTTTTAAATCTAGCAAACTCATTTTTCTCTCCTATTCACAATGAATATAATATCATGAATTTATTTTATTTTCAATAATAAAATAAAGATAACAACAATATTTTTAAATCAATCATTGCTATCTTTCCATTCTAATTTATAGTTGTACTAGTTGCACCAGTTCCTACAACATCTTCTTGTAGTGCTCTCCAAGTATTACATCCAACTATTCCATCTGATACTAGCCCCTTCCTTCTTTGGTATGCAATTACTGCATTTTGTGTTGCCGCTCCAAATATCCCATCAAGTCCACCAGTCGTAAATCCTAATGTATTTAGGTCATCTTGTGCTATACATACATAATTACTAATACTTCCTCTTTTGAGTTGTGGATAACCTCCTGTTGAACATGCAGAAGTTCCGAAATCTTTTATCGAAATGTACCCATGTAGGCGTCAATCTAAGTGGTTCTACATATGCCCATACACCAGAACTTTTTGCAGAATTCCACAATCTATTTCTTTGAACTTGAGTTAAAGTTTGACCAACATCAAAAGCAACACCTGCATAATGCTGGCTTTGATTTCCATGTCCTCCTTCATAAGGTCTTTTGAATGCAAATCCAACAGGTATTGGACCACCATAAATATACCTTTGGCTATTCCAACTTTGCATTGTTCTTTTTGTTGTCCATATAATATTACTTCTACTAGATCCTCTAAATTCTCTTACTCGTAAAGTTCCATTCGAATTATATGGCATTGGATCTGACTCATTTCTATAATAGTTTTCCATTCTATTTAAATCATTATTAAACACTATTATTCTAGCCACAAAAAAATCCCCTTTCATAAAACATTTATATATTTTATGAAAAGAGATTAATTTTAGTTAATAATTATTTTTCTTCTCTTGCTTTAACTATTACTCTATATTCACTATTATCTGTACAAGTTATAAGTGTAACTTCTTTTTTACCTTTAGTTAATTGACTTGTACAACTTACATTTTTAGGTTCAACTGTATATTTATCATATATTTTATATGTAACCACTCTTCCTGAAGCTTCAGATATTGTAAAAGTATCTCCAACAGATAATGTAGGAACTTTACTAAAGAATTTTGAATTTCTATAATTATGACCTACTATGCAATAATTACCAATTTCATTTATTTCTGGTCCCCAGAATTTACATGGTGATACTTTTAATAATGCATCTGTTTCTTCAGCAGTTCCTGTTTCACCTTCTAATATCGGATAATTAATTCCTATTTGCGGAATACTTATAGTTGCTTTACTTGTGTAATTATATCCTGCAACTGATGATTTAACTACACTTTGTATTTGAGTATCATTATTTATAATATTGTTTTCAGGTTCTTGATTTTCAGGAATAATTTCTTCTTCTTCATCCTCTTCTTCATCATCTAATACTATAACTAATACTTTATCATCTTTAGCTACAGTAGTATCTTCTTCTACCATTTCAGGAGTAGTATTTGCTACTTGCATTTCTTCTAAAATGTCTTGAGATACTTCTTCACTTTTATTTCTATCATATTCGGCATAGATATAAACAGAAATCAAAACAATCAACAAAAAGATTGACAAGAAAAAGTCAATTTTATAAATCTTCTTTTTTCTTTTCAATTCTGGTGTTATATACAATTTCTTGGTAACCAAAATTTGATTCATTATATCTCTCCTTAATATTATTCCTAAGATATTATACCATAAAAAATTAATTTTTTAAATAGTTTTTTTGAATTTCATCGGCTAATTTAGCATAATCCTCTAAAGAAAGTTTTTCACCTCTTATATTAGCATCCAAGCCTAGATTATTTAAAATTTCAATTCCTCCATCTTTACTGTTAAATATATTATTATTTACTAATGCATTAAGTAGTGTTTTTCTTCTTTGCATAAATGCGCATTTAATTACTTTAAATAATAAATTAACATCTTTTACTTCTACTGGTGCATTATCACGTATAGTTAATTTTAATACTTTAGATGTAACTTCTGGTTCAGGTATAAAAGAAGTATTTGGAACTTCCATAATTCCTTCAGGTATTGAAAAATAGTTTATTGCATATGTTATTGCTCCAGTATTTTTTCCGCCTGGATTTTCAATCAACCTATCTGCAACTTCTTTTTGTATCATAATTGTTATACTTTCAATATCTAATTTATCTTCTAAAAGTTTCATGACAATTGGTGTAGTTATATAATATGGTAAATTTGCAACTATTTTCACATTATTAATTTTTTTATTTAATTTTTCTTCACTAATTATTTTATTTAAATCTAATTTCAATATATCTTCATTTATTATTTTCAAATTATCATATAACATAAATCTATCTTTTAAAATATTTACCATTCGCTCATCTAACTCAACACAAATAACTTGTTTAGCTTTTTCTAGTAAAAATTCAGTTAAAGTTCCTAATCCTGGTCCAATTTCTATTACCAAATCATCTTTTCCGATATTAGCTGAATCAACAATCTTTTCTACTACTTCTTTGTTGATTAAGAAATTTTGTCCTAAACTTTTATTAGCTTTTATATTATATTTTTTCAAAATAAATCTTGTTTCTTCTAAAATATTCTCCATAAACTTCTCCTTCCCATATATTATAACAGCAATTTATTGTTTTTTCAAATAATTTTAATACTTGTATTGATTTTTAATAATTGTTAATATAAAATAATTACAATACAAATGAAAGGAGATTATGATAGATTTACTAATTATTCATCTATCATAAAGTATTATGAGTAATAAGAAAAATTCAAAATATAATAAAAATATCTCCAATTCTAGAAATACCAATAAATTACGAACTACTCAAACTTCAAAATCAACTAAAACTAAAATAAAAAGTTCAAAAAACTCAAAAAATAATTCTAAAATAATAAAACTAAATAATGATTTTGATTCTCAAAATTTAATACATACTAAAAAATTAAAAACAATATTTATAATAATATTGTTATTATTAATTTTATTGATACTTAGAATTGGATTTTTACAATTTATTCAAGGAAATTCATTAAAAGAAAGTGCTTATCAACAGCAAACAATAAATCAAATAATAAGTCCAAAGCGTGGAAATATTTATGATTCAACAGGAAAGGCTCTAGCAATAAGTGCAAGAGTGGATACAGTTACAATAAATCCAACTAAAATTGTTGATACTACTGAGGAAAAAACAGCTAAATTAAAAGAAAAAGTTGCTAAAGCATTTTCAGAAATATTTGAGTTAGACTATGACAGCGTATTCGAAAAAGTTAATAGTAAATCACAATTTCAAACAATTATAAAAAAGGTAGAACAAGATAAGATTGATAAACTTAAAGATTGGATGAAAGAAAATGAGATTACAGTTGGAATAAATATAGATGAAGATAGCAAAAGATATTATCCATATAACTCTGTATTATCTGCTGTTTTAGGCTTCTGTGGTACAGACAATCAAGGTATAACAGGAATTGAAAGTAAATGGGATGATGTTTTAACAGGAACTCCAGGAAAAATAATAAGTTCTAAAGGAAGTAACCAACAAGAAATTCCTAATTCAGAAGAAAAATATATAGCAGCTGAAAATGGAAGCAACTTAACATTAACTGTTGATTTAAACATTCAAACAATCGTTGAAAAATATCTTAAACAAGCAGTTGAAGAAAACAATTGTGAAAAAGGTGGAAACGTTATAGTAATGAATCCAAAAAACGGTGACATATTAGCTATGGCATGCTATCCAAATTACAATCTAAATGATCCATTTACCCCTAATGAAAAATTAGCTCAAGTATATGAATCTTTATCTGCTGAAGATAAAGGAAATGAAATTCAAAAAATGTGGCGTAACAAATCAGTCTCAGATTTATATGAACCTGGATCAGTATTTAAAGTAATTACTTCTTCCATTGCTTTAGAAGAAAATATTACAACACCAAACGTTAATGGTGAATTTCTTTGTACAGGATATGAACATGTGGCTGACAGAGATATAGCTTGTTGGAGATATTATAATCCTCACGGGTATCAAAATTTAACCCAAGCTTTAGGAAATTCTTGTAACCCTGCTTTTATGCAATTAGGTAAAAGAATCGGAGCTCCTACATTATATAAATACTACAAAGCATTTGGATTATTTAATAAAACAGGAGTGGCTCTATCAGGCGAAGAAAATAGCTTGTTTAGTAATTTAGATAAAGTAGGTCCAGTTGAACTTGCAACAATGTCATTTGGACAAAGATTGAATATCACTCCTCTTCAAATGATAACTGCAATATCTGCAGTTGCCAATGATGGATACCTAATGCAACCTAGAATTGTAAAAGAAATTACAAATACAGATACTGGAGCAGTTACATCAGTTGATCCAGTAAGAGTAAGACAAGTTCTTTCAAAAGAAACTTCACAAGAAGTTAAAGATATGATGGAATATGTTGTGGTTAGTGGAACTGGTAAACATGCAAAAGTTAATGGTTACTCTATAGGTGGAAAAACAGGAACTTCTGAACCACCTGAAGATAAAAAAGATGAAGGATATGTTGCATCTTATGTTGCAATCTCACCAATAGAAGATACTCAAGTAGCACTTCTTTTAACATTATATAAACCACCAGCAGATAACCATCAAGGTGGAAGCTTAGCAGGACCAGTAGTTGGACAAATGCTTTCAGAAATATTACCATACTTAAATGTTCCTTCTACACTAAATGAAACTTCGGCATCAACAGATCCAAATTTAGTAATGGTACCAGATGTAAGAAATAAAACAATTACAGAAGCAAAAACAATATTAGAACAAGCTGGTTTCAAAGTAAATGTCGTTTCTAAAGCAGATCCTAATGTTGAATTAGTAGCTGATCAATCTCCAAAACCTGGTGTATCACTTTCAAAAAATTCTATTATATTCTTATATGATAAAGATTCTCCTGCAACATCTACTGTAGTACCTGATCTTAAAGGAATGGGAGCTAGTCAAGCAACAAGTGTTTTAAGAGAGAAGAATTTAAATATTAGCATTGAAGGAACTGGAAATGTTATTTCTCAAGATTATATAAAAGACTCTCAAGTTCCAGAAGGAACCGTAGTATATGTAACATTAAAACCAATACTAACAGATGCTCATTAATAAAATTTATATATTAGTATAATATTAATAAAGGTAATCTGAATTTCCAGATTACCTTTTATTTATTTTTTAATATCAGTTTTAATTATTTTATTTCTATATTAAATATTTTTAATTCATAATATTGCTATAAACAAAAAATTATCATTAATTCGATCATTTAAATTAGTGATATTTATAACAGATGTTTTCCATACTTTATTATTTCTTCCAAATAACTGCATTTCGAATTTTTTATCTGTATAATCTCTCTTGCAATTTACTATATTAGCTTTAGGAGTATAGTATTGTGTCCTCAAATTATAATTCTTTTCACAAAAAAGCCAATAGCAAAACAAGCTTTCTTCAATTTGGTAATCTTTTATGATTCTTATAAATACTGTATGATTTGAAAAATTATCTAAAACAATATTAAATTTTAATAGTATATATTTATATTCAGGTATAGCATTAATTCTACAATTTCCCAAATAAGTTATCCTATTTATTTTTCTCTTAAATTGATTAGATAAAACTTTATTTAAATACAAATTATATTTCTTAAAAAATTTTTTCATCTTTTGTTTTTCAACATCAATTTGCTTTTGCAATATTTCTCCTTTCCTTTAGATTACTTAAACTTTTTCTTTTTTCCAATATTTTTCCAATTGTTTATCTAATTTATTTATTTGCGAATTTTCTTTTTTAGCTAACTCTATTAATTCTTCATCTTCTCCTTTTAAATAGCATATCCATAATTGTTTATTGAGGTGCTTATCTTTAATAATCTCATAAAATTTAGGTAATTCTATCAAATGTAATTCCATTGTTTCTAATATACTATCATTTATAATATTAGTCTTAATTCTCATAACTTTATGATACTGCTTTGTACTTAAATATGAAGTATCCAAAATATTTATTGTTATAGTTTTTACTATTTTTCTATTATCATTATATAACACTTGATTCGAATGGATTTTGGCATAATATAAAAACATTTTATTTTGTATATAATCGCCATCAATTATTTGAATACCAACATTTAATTCTTCATCTTCTATTGTTTTTACTCTAACATCAACAATACCATAATCTTTGCTTTTTTTATTATCTATTATTGGGGATTTATTTATTTCGATTTCAGATATATAAATATTTAAAAAAGATTCAATAAAATTTTTTAAAATAGTTTTATTACTATTTAATTTTAAAATTTTTCGCAATATTAAATTGCTATTTTTTATAAATTTTCTATTCATTTTTTATATTGATTTTATAAAAAATTTAGTGCACTAAATAATTAACCTCCTTTTCTTTATACATTATTTTATAAATATAGGGTAGAATGTAGATATAAATTTTTTAGATAAAAGTTAACTTTTAGAATAGTAACATTGTTTAATTTGTTACCATAAAATTATATAATTCTAATTTCAGTATAAAGCCATTATTCTTTATTGTCAATTAAATTAGCCAAAAAAGCTTTAAAAACTCATCGCAAAATTCGACATTTCACATTGTAAACAAAAAATAAAATGCCACCAATTATGCAGGTGGCATCTTATTTTATAAACTTTTTTCTTCTGTTTTTGTGCAGGTTTTAGCATTAAGCATAACACCACACTTAGGGCAAAACATTCCAAGCACACGCTCATCTTTGACATATCCTGGTCCTTCAAGCGGAATTGAATTTAATGAATATGGTACAAGCTGAAATGGCTTATCACCATTAGCTACTACTGTCTTTTCCAAAACAGCATTTTCTTGAACCACATCTACAATAAAACACTTATCCGCGAATTCTTCAGGAAGTTCCTTTCTAGCCTCATAATAGCTGTTAACAAAAAGAATGTCTCCAACATCTACAAGTGGTTTTCCATTTTCTTCCTTTGACCGTACAGATTTTGTCACTTTGTTTCCATAGTATGTATTCTCTTGGTATTCATACTTGCAAACTGGACATGCTTGTGTCGTTATTATTACTTTTGCCATATAAAATCCTCCTTTTATACTTATGGCTGCCAAAACTATTCTTGCTAACTCCAAAAAGGAGATAAAAAACTATCGGTTATAAACCGATAGTTAAATTATAGCAAATTCTAGGCTTTCTGTCAATTTTGCAACCACTTTATCAATACTCTCTTGCGGTGTTGAAGCACCTGCCATTATACCTATTTTATCATTTTTGTTAAAGAAATCACATTCTAGTTCTTTATCATTTTCTATACAAATACTATCTTTACAAATTCCACTTGCTATTTCAAATAATTTTTTAGTATTAGAGCTATTTTTACCACCAATTATTATCATTTTATTTACTTTTTTAGCTACTTCTGTTACTTCTTCTTGTCTTACCTTCGTTGCAGCACAAATAGTATTTTTAATAACCAAATCAACATCTTTATCTATATTTTCACTTATTATCTTTTTAATAATATCAAATTTTTCCATACTAAATGTTGTTTGCGATATTAATAAAAGTTTGTTCAAATTTGTTTTTTCAAATTCACTTATAGCTTCTTCTATCATATCCTTATTTTCTATAACAAAATAATTATTACCACAATAGCTCATTGTACCTATATTTTCAGGATGTACTTTTGATCCTGTTAAAAATATGTAAAATCCTTTTTTAGAATATTCTTCTACAATTTCATGAATTTTTAAAACCTTAGGACATGTGTAATCTCTTATTTCAATATTCATTTGCTTTGCTTCCTTATACACACTTTCTGGTACTCCATGTGCTCTTATTATTGTTAATCCATTTGCTTCAGATATATCTTCTATAAATTTCATTCCTTTGTCTTCTAATGATTTTACTACGTCTTTATTATGGACAATTTCCCCTAAACAATAAATCCCATTTGTTTTATCGGCATTATTTAATTGGGATATTGCTCCATCTACTGCACGCCTTACCCCATAACAAAAGCCTGCATTTTTCCCTACAATTATTTCCATATTTTAATTCAACTCAACTTTTCCAATAATTTCTTTTACATCTTCTATATTATGTTTTTTCATGTAATTTTCTATTCCATTTACAGTATTAACACTTGTATATGGATCTATGAAATTACCTGCACCAATTGATATTGCGCTAGCACCTGCAAGCATAAATTCTACAGCATCATCACCATTTACAATTCCTCCCATTCCAAGAATTGGAATATTAACAGCTTGTGCCACTTGATATACCATTCTAACTGCAACTGGTTTTATGGCTGGTCCTGAAAGTCCTCCCATATTATTAGCTAAAACTGGTTTTTTCCTATCAATATCAATTTTCATTCCTAGTAATGTATTTATTAATGATACACCATCTGCTCCTGCATCTTCTACTGCCTTAGCAATTGATGCAATATCTGTTACATTAGGTGTTAGTTTAACAATTAATGGTTTGTCCAAAACTTTTCTAACTTCTGAAGTAACATGTTTTACGCCTTCATATGAATTTCCAAATGCCATACAACCTTCTTTTACATTTGGGCAAGATAAATTTAATTCTACTCCGTCTATATCTAAAGTATTTAATATTTTGCATAATTCAACATATTCATCAACTGAACTACCACATGCATTTACTATTACTGCAGTATCAAATTTTCTTAAAAAAGGTAAATCATTTTGAGCAAAATATTCAACACCAGGGTTTTGTAATCCTATACTATTTAACATTCCGCTTGCTGTCTCGCATACTCTAACTGGTTTATTTCCGCTTCTAGGCTTTAGTGATGTTCCTTTTGTTATAATTCCTCCAAGCTTGCTCAAATCAAAAAAATCACTATATTCTCTTCCATATCCAAAAGTACCTGAAGCAACAGTTACTGGATTTTTCATTTCAATTCCTGCAAAATTTATTTTTGTATTCATGTTATTCCTCCTTTTTTATTTAATCTATATTTCTACATCTTTAGCATCAAAAACTGGTCCTGCTTTACAAACATGTAAATACTCAGGAGCTTCTTTTGGACTGTCAGCAGTTTTTACTGCACACCCTAAACATACTCCTAAACCACATCCCATTCTTTCTTCTAAAGAAATTTGACATGGAATATTTTTTTCAATTGCTAAATTTCTTACTGCTTTTAACATTGGAAGAGGTCCACATGCATATATGCAATCTATTTTACCATCTTCTATATCTTGTTTTAAGAAATCTATTGCAAATCCTTTTTGACTATAACTTCCATCATCTGTTGTAAGTGTTAGAGATGATGATACATCTTTAAATTCTTTTTCTAAACAAACTAAATCTTTATTTCTAAATCCTAAATAAATATTTACATCTTTACCATCATTTTTAGCTTCTTTAGCCAATTCATATAGTGGAAACACTCCTATTCCTCCACCTATAATTCCAATTTTTTCATATTTATCATATTTAAAAGTACCTTTTCCCAAAGGACCAATAATATCAATTAAATTTCCAATTTCTTTTTTAGATAAAATTTGTGTACCTTTTCCTTTTACTTGGAAAATGAATTCTAATTTTCCACTATTTTTATCCATATTGTGGATACTTATTGGTCTTCTTAAAAATGGTTCTATATCATCATTTACGCGAATTTCTATAAATTGTCCTGGTTTTGCTGTATTTACTACTTCACTTGCATCAACCACAAATTTAAAAATTCCATTTATCACTTCTTCTTTTTCTACTAATTTTGCTTTTATACTTACTGGCATTTGCTTTCCTCCTTCTAATTAGTTTTATTTAAATTTTAATCCTAATCTTATTTTTTAATACTATCATAATGCACTAGTAATTTCATCTCTCATTCTTATAGCTTCTGCTCTTGTTGCTTTGGCATAATCTTTTTCATCAAATTGCTCTTTCCATTTATCTGATTTATACGCACACATTAGACTTCTAGATGCATTTACTATTCCACCTAATCCTTCTTTATCAAATCCAAGTGCTATATCTTCTGCTTTTCCCCCTTGTGCCCCATAACCTGGAATTAAGAAATATGTATGTGGTGCAGTTTCTCTAATTGATTTTAATTGTTCTGGATATGTTGCTCCAACAACTGCCGCTATACTACTATATCCATATTCTCCTCTTAAATCTTCACCCCATTTTTCAACTAAGTTTGCAACTCTTGTATATACTTCTTCACCTGATTCTAATTTTAAATCTTGTAATTCACCTGATGATGGATTTGATGTTTTTACTAAAACAAATAAACCTTTTCCATATTTTTTACAATCTTCAACAAAAGGCTTTACACAATCAGTTCCCATATATGGATTTACAGTTAAAAAGTCTATATCAAAAATTGATTTCTCGATATCCCCTATTTTTGTTTTACCTAAATATGCATTTGAATAACCAGCTGCAGTTGAACCGATATCTCCCCTTTTTGCATCAGCAATTATTATCATTCCTTTTTCTTTAGCATAACTACAGGTTTCTTCTAGTGCTTTCATTCCTGGTATTCCAAACATTTCATAAAAAGCCACTTGTGGTTTGATAGCAGGAATTATATCATATGTTGCATCAATTAATGCCTTGTTATATTCTATTATTGCTTGTGAAACCCCTTCTAAAGTTTTTGGATATTTTTCAGTTACACAATTTGGTAACATTTCATATCTTGGGTCTAATCCCATTACTGTAGGATT
>AUXO015809057.1_pt1 | contig 14348 bp, 10 predicted proteins | sample 768731 | NCBI WGS metagenome assembly AUXO01 (sample SAMN02715735, study PRJNA202380) | gut metagenome | biome: sheep rumen | host: Ovis aries | place: New Zealand: Palmerston North | reverse complement strand
ATTAAATTAGATATTTAATTATTTTAAAGTCAAATATCTATTAATTACCTTTTTACCATAGGATACTTGGTATTTAATTTTTGTATTTTTACCAAGATCTTTTAATTTAGATTTTTTAAGGGTTAGCTTAGCAACACCTTTCTTGTTAGTTTTTACTTTGTATTTCTTATCATTTATTTTGAAGACAATTTTTTTAGATTTTGCGAGTTTACCTTTAATTTTTAATGTTGCTGTTAATTTGAATTTCTTTTCTGCCTTTTTAACAACAATATTTTTGGATTTAATAGTGATTTTTTCTTTTACTTTGATTTTGAAAGTTTTTGAATAAAATAGTTTCTTTCCTTCAACATAAATGAAAAATTTAACATTATGAGTTCCCGGTTTTAACTTGGAAATTATTTTAGACGCTTTACCCTTAGTTAAACTAATGTCCTTCATTAATTTACCGTCAATCATTAAGGACATTCCATCTGATTTCAATTTAGGTGATTTGATTGATGCTTTTATTTTTCCCCCTTCATATATGGATTTAGCTGATAGGCTAACTTTAATTTTAGGGGAATTTTTTGCAACAATCAACCATAACTCCTGTTGATAGGTATAACCACCCTTTTTATATACTAAAAAAATCCTGTTGTTTCCTACTTTAAGTTTGCTGACAGGTATTTTCGCCTTACCATTGACAACCTTTGCGGAAGCTAAAACTTTACTTCCTTTATGATAACAATAAATAGACTCCTGCCAATAATTATCCCATTCAAGTACTTTTTTAGAATTATAGATTATAAATGTTCCACCCGCTGCTTTTGGCACTTTAACAGTTAAATAATCTTTTTCACCTTTACTTACACAGTATCGATATATATCCGGCAAGAATTGAGGTTTCATTTCAAAATTAATTGAATCATATAATTCCGGATATTTACTATCTCCAGTTAATTTAGCTTCAATTTTATTAAAACCAATATTTAAATCCTTGTAGCTGACTGTAAATTTTGCTTCACCATTTTCATAGGATACTTTCTGTGATTTACCGTTATATGTTACAGTTATATTTCCAGTAGTATCTTTCGGTACAAAAATGCGCAACCTCTGATATGCACCATATGTCATATCTCGGGTATAGCTGCCAAATTTAAAATAATAAGTTGCTTTGAAGGTTGTGGAGATTAATGTCCTTTCTCCACCATTCCAAATGTTTTTAACTTTAATTGTATGAAAACCGTCTGCCAAGTCATTGATTACCTCATACTGGGAGATAACTAAATAACTTCCTTCCCTGTCATATATGGTAATTGCATCTAAATCTTTATTGAATTTGACATCACCATCAATTTCAATTGTTAAATTACCTTTAATATCATATTGTTTAATTATATTGCCATGCCCATCAAGCTCTGTATTAAAGGATATGCTAACAAATGTAGAATGTTTCTTATCATAATAATAATCATGAACACTAACACTGCAATCATCATAATCTTTTTCATAAGATGAACCGATTGCCTGCTCGTCACTGCTTGATAATACATCATCGTTCATTTGACTGCTTAATTGATCCTGATTCAAATCAATTTCAGAAACTGCATTTAATGAATCTGTAGAATTGCCATCATCAAGTTCTGCAGAATATGCTGCATTTAATGTTAAGCAAAACACGACCAACAATAGCATAATTAATCTTTTTTTCATTATATCACCTTTAAATATAATTTATAGAAAATGGGTTAATTAGCTCCACTGAAATATTTAAAATTGGAATTCTTCTAAAAATCAATATCAAAATCCATGACATCAATGTGATAAACAATAACACCACAGGAATCAGCAAGGGATTTGTCTGAAATATAGGCATGATATTGTTGCTTACATACTCTAAAGGATATAACCAGAAATAATGTGTTAGATACATACCATAACTGCAAACACTTATTGATAAAATAAGAGTTGACATTGAAGTATCCTTAAAGAAGGAATAAATCTTATTTTTAATTGTACCCTTATGCTCTTCACAATATTGGCTGAAGTATTTAATAAATAAAAACAAACCAATTGCCTGCAAGGTAGATACAATTCTTCTGTATCCGTAATAACTTAAAGCATTATTCTTCGGTCCATCAATGAAAGTATGTGCCATGTTTATGCCTGTAAACGCTATTAACATTATCAATCCAATCAGACACATTTGTCTATCCGTGAATTTGAACTTCTTAATTGACAGGTAATATCCCAATGGGAAAAATCCAAAGTATCCTGCAAATATCTCTTTCCAGCCCATCGGATGAACTTCAAATAATTTTTCAATAATATCAAATGAGAAATCTCTAAGGAAAATCATACCTATAAACCAGATTATTAAAAGATATGCCAATCCGTTTAATTCATATTCATTGATAAATGAATTTAAAATAGGCATTAATAAATATGCTCCAATTAACATCCATATAAACCAATATTGATTAAGGAAAAACAGTTCAATGTAATTGCTTACAGTCCATGCTTGTCCTAAAAAAATCATTTTGCAAATCGGCAGTAATGCTGCCCAAAAAATAAAAGGAATCAAAATTCTTGAAAAACGCCTTTTCATAAAATCAGATAAAGTATACTCCCTTCCAAGCAACAATGCTCCACTAATCATTAAAAAAATCGGAACACCCATCACGGCAATATCCGCAAAACCTGCAGAACATATCCATTTCAGCGATCCGATAGTAAAATTTTTTGCAAAATCTTTACTAACATGAGATAAAATCACCAGAATTATAGCTAATGTACGTAGAACATCAAAATAAAAAATTCGTTTTGATGAATCATAAGCTCCCATATAAAAACTCCTTTAAACTATCTTAAAAAAATTATGCTTCAAATTATGTAAAACCGCATAATCATGTTAATATTTTATTATACATATATTAATATTTTATTAATATACAAAAGCTACAATATTCCATAAATTGTAGTTAAATGTATAAAAATGCTTTAAATATCAACATTTTGTATATTCCTTTAAATATAAATCAGAAAAATAAGTTTATTTAAAGGGACAGGACATGACAAATTTTAAAACAAAGAAAAAATCAAAAAGAATTTTTTATTTCGATGCATTAAGAGCATTTGCAATTATTTCAGTAATACTATTTCATGTATTTTTACTTTTAAAATATGCAGTTTTACTAGATTAGGGGAGCATACCCTCGTTGAATTGGTTTATTACAGATTTTCTAGGAACTTTTTTTAGATGTGGAGTCGACATTTTCCTTATGTTATAAGGTGCATTATCATTGGGAAGAGTATGGGAAATAAAACCATTTTTGGCAAAAAGACTGCCGAGAATAATATATCCTTTTGTATTATGGGGATTCATATTAAGTATATTGATTTTAATTATATCCATATTTATTCCGGAATCCGTTTTTTTAATGCAAAAATATAGTTTTGAAACATTTCAATCATACGATTTATTTGGTTTTATTAACTTCCTTTTAAATGCATATATTGCTCAAGCAAGAATATGGTTTAGACCGTATTGGTTCTTTTGGATGATATTGGGAACATATTTTTTCATGCCAATTATAAACAAATGGTTATTGCATTCCGATTTAAAAGAGACCGAATATTTCTTAGTATTATGGATTATAACATGCATATTCACATTTACATTAGAAATCGAATTTCCGGTTAAATTAAACTATTTTGCAGGGTCAATTGGAATGGTTGTTTTAGGTTACTACTTAAGACATACAAAAAGAAAAATATTCAATAATGTGTATGTGGGAATTGCATTAACCGTCTTTTCAGCAGCCCTGATGATAATAACCTCTTATTTACTATCAAGTACAACAGAAATGTATTATTTTAGCAGATATTCCATATTTTTAGCTATAGAATCAATAGGTTTGTTTATATTGTTTAAAAACTTTTCACAGTTGAACATTAATTTTAATTTCCTAAAAAATCCTAATGGAATTTTTAGAAAATCAGTTTTTTCTATTGCAAAATATAGTTATGGAATCTATTTAATCCACCAGGTAATAATGTGCATAATATTCTTACTTTTAATAAAAGTTGTAAACTTCAGGTTATTGGCAATAGCTTTATTCATCGGAGGGTTAGGAATATCTATTTTAGTATTGGCCATATTAAATAGAGTGCCATATTTGAAAAATTACATTGGCGCAAAATGAAAATTAAATACCTTGCCTAAATAATGAATTTAACCATTATTTAAGGCAATTTCCTTATTTTCATTAACAAAAATTTTAAAAATAGCATCAAATAACTTATTTAAACATGTTGAAACGAAATCTCTGGACAGTACAAATGTTATTATCAAAGTTAAACTTATTACAATAACACTGAAAAGTATACCCTGATTAAAATTTTCCAAAATAAATGGTTTTAGAATATATTTAACTATATACGGATGCAAGATATAAACTGCCATAGAATTTTTTCCCCATTTTGTTAAAAAGCATTTTCTGTTTGTCATTACATTATTAAGAGTTAATGCGAAAAGGATTCCTAAACTTATTACAATAAATTTAAAAAACATCTCCCCTAATATTTTTCCTTTATAAGGATGCTGAAGTAATATAACCTTAGCTGGAACGTTATATGCTACAACTATCCCTAAAATTAACAATAATATTAAAATTAAATATTGAATATGTCTTTTTTTAAAAAATAAAACTAATCTTTCATTATAATTTGTTAATTTAATATTATAATCCTTATAATAAAAACCAATCAAGAAAACTGGCAAATATATAAATGTTCTTGTAATTCCCAATAGATTTCCCGGAATATTTACAACACCAATTAACAATGCCCCAATTAAAGCAAACAATACAGGATATCTGAATCTATTAATTATAGGTAAAAACATTTTCATGGTAAATAATGATATTAAAAACCACAATCCAACTCCAGGTTCAATAAACAATCTTCCTCCGCCGGATCCAACCATGACAAAAGAGTATATTTTCCATATGATAGAAAACAACAGATAAGGAATTAACAATCTTTTAAAAGCTTTAATTGGTTCATCTGGACCAATCTTTGAAAAGTAACCTGCAACAAAGAAGAATATAGGCAAGTGAAAGATGTATATAACACGATGGTCAAAAGCAGGAGATAATAAACCTGGAAGATGACACAATACGATTAAAAATATTGCTAAGCCTTTTAAATTATCATATTTGTTTATTCTCTCTTTAGTCTTTAACATATAAAAATCACTCAAAATCTTGAAGCTTATTATTTAAAAAAATATTCAAATCAAATAGTTATAATATAGTTAAATTTTTCATACAAGTTTAATATAAATATTACCTTTTTTTAGATATTCATAAATAAAAAAATAAATACCATTTATATACAAAATGAATAAAAAACTATTAAAAAGAATATTTAAAATGAAAAAAAAGAAAAAATAAATAACTATTAAGGCAAAAAAAAGTATTGAATAATTATTAAAGGATAGCTACCTAATTTTAACTTTAAAAGATTTATTTATATAATAATTATTTTTATTTAAATAAACTGAAATTTTATGGCTACCCCTACTTAACTTTTTAGAGCTTAATTTAAAAACACCTTTTGAATTGGTTTTGATTTTAAATGTTTTATATTTTTTGCCTGTAAAAACCTTAACAGTGAAAACGGTTTTTTTAATTGCTTTATTATTGGCAGAATTTTTCATAGTTACTTTAATATTTGAAGGCTTTTTAACTGATTTAGGTTTAATTATTTTTCCAGGATTTTTATAAACATAGGATTTGATCAAACAAACTCCCAAATCCATGGTAATTCCTAAATTCTTCTTACTAACAACCTTCTTTTTTGGAACAGAAAATGTTAAAACACCATGGGAATTGGTCTTCAACCATTTTGATGTATAACTACCAATTTTGATTTTAATTTTTTGAGATAATCCTAACTTCCATGGGGATTTTAAAACTATCTTTAATTTAACAACACCTGATGCAGAAACATATTTAGTTACCTTAGCATGAAAAACACCATATACCTTAGGTGCTTTTGGTGCTGAATTTTTAGAAAATATGCAATTTGAAGATGAAACATCAAGTTTTGTATAAACTGCTCCTCCCACTACTAATGCATTATTTTTAATAAAAGAAGATGATTTGACAATGTTGTCCTCTGTTTTTAAGAATAACGCACCACCATATTGAGCGGAGTTTTGACTAAAAGACGAATTGTTAATTTCAAATGATCCTATCTTTGTATAAATTGCTCCACCATAAGTTCCGGCATCATTATTTACAAAATCAGATCCCACAATTTTTAATTCACCATATTTTGAATAGATTGCACCTCCTTCTTCTGAAGCGAAATTATTATAAAAATTACACTCTTCTATAAGGACATGGGACCTGCAATCAGATTTGTATGAATTTATATAAATTGCACCTCCATGAATTGCAGAATTTCCTTCAAAAGTACAATTCTTAACTTTGGCTGAATTAGAAGTGTCCAGTGCTACTGTTCCACCATAATATGTATCAACATTGTTTCTGAAAACACTATTAATTATCTCTGCTATCCCAAACTCATCTAAATATATTATACCATTGCTTCTTGCAGCATTATTTTCAAATAGACAATTATCCACATATAAATAACTTTGTTCTGTATTAACATCATCCCATGTGATTATCAAAATTGTCGTTAATGATCCAATATTTTCTCTAAAAACAGTACCGTTCAACTTTAGAGTTGAACCTATGCGCATACAAATTGCACTACCCATACCTGCTTTGAATTCCTTCCAAACTAATGAACTTACACGGTATGCAGTGTTATTGTAAAAATCAGAGTTACGAATATCAATATTTGTACCTTTAGCACCATTAATTGCTCCACCATCAGAGTTATATACCTTATTGCTGTAAAATTTACAATCCTCAATCAATAAAGTTGAATTCTGACCAGTGTTAATTGCACCTCCATGTGTGCTGCTGTATCCGTTTTTAAAAGTAATATTCTTTAAAATAACGCTACAATTTGAACCAATTAACAATCCTCTTGCAATGAAACTACCATCAATATATGTATTATTTGTTCCAATGAGTGTGATATTTTTTGTAATTGGAATTCCCTGTTTAAATAACCCATCAACAGAGGAGTTATACTTATAACTTTCAACTAAACTTAAAGTTGAACCCTCTTGAGTTTCATTAATTTCATCAAACAAATCTGTGTATGTTCTTGGAGTAGAAACAACAACTGTATCATCAGAAGAAATTCCAGATTCATTAGAAATTACATTCGTATCATTAATATCTTGAGCTTGAATAAAACTCAAAGATAAAAATAAAACAATAAATATGATTGATATTTTCATTGATTCTTTTAAAACATCCATCAACTCACCGTTATTTTTCAGCTAAAATAGCTGTCTAATAATTAAATTTTGAAAATAATGTGTATTCAAAAAAATATTAGTAATATAATATTCATTACCGATAGTATTTAAAAGTTATGAAAAAATCAAAGAAAAAAATAAATTTTGAATGAATATACTCATTCAAAACTTTTATTAGCTTGTTTGAAAATATTTACAGCTTCTTCTAATTTTTCTACAATGCCATCAATTCCACGAATTCTATCCAATCTTCCATGGTCACGAATAACTTTTGGAATCTTGAGATAATTTTTACCATATTGCGCTATCAAATAATCAACACTGTCCACCGGAACAGGGTACTTATTTACACCAAAGTTGATTCTTTTAAGAGGGAATAATTTATCAGTTTCCATCATGACCAAATCATAGGTATTTACTGGTCCACGAGTCCCTTCAACACCAGAAATGTAATGATTCTGTCTTTCAAAGCTTAGGTTTAACTCATCATAGCAATTCTTTAAAGCTACATCATAATTTATACCTTCACGATTTTCACGATAGAATCTTTCCCTCGCATGTTGATATTGATCTTCTATATTTTGGCCGTGATAATCTTTCAAGTAATCAAATGGAAAAATATCCAACCCCACAAATGAATATTTCTTTTCATCATAATCAGGATGTTTATAATGAATTTGAATCCATCTGTGAACAGGTTCCTTTTTATAAGTTTCAGATTTGAATATAGCGGTTACATTTTCCAATCCACTGTTAATTATCTCATCATCAATGACATCACACAAAATATTATAATCTTCCCTCATCATCGCAGTATCCAAATCATCATCCCAAGGAATGAAATCACCATGACGAACTGCACCTAAAAGTGTTCCTCCATCTAACCACCATTGCAAATCATGTTTTTTACATACATTGTCTAAAAAAGTAAGGGATTCATAACCTAATTCCCTCACATTCTTTAAAAAAGGAGTTGGAGTGAGTTCAAAATTTAAATATAATGCATTGAAAAGTTGATTATAAGAATTTAATATTTTTTCGTACTTATCAATTTCCTTAGATTTTTCCTTGTAAAAATTATAACTATCACTACTATCTAAAAGTTTTTGTTTAAACTTATTAAAAACCATTTTAGCACCTTTATATTTATTATTTAATATTTTGCTTTATATAAATATTTATGAATATAACCTGCTAATTTCAAAAAAATCAATAAAAAAATAAAAAGAAGCATCTGAAAGTAATCAAACATACACAATTTTCGACAAATCGACCATGACTTACAGAAGTCCTGGCATTTATGCACAGCATTAAATAAAAAATGGAAAAATAAATTTTCCATATTAAAAAAAGTAATTAATTGGCTTTATAACCTTTATTTCCTTTAGCAGTTACTTTACCACCTTCAATTTTAACTACTTTACCCCATTTAGCAGTATTTCCACTGAATGTACATTTTATAAGTTTACAATGATTTTTAACTAAAATAGCTCCACCTGAATGTGATAAACGTCCACCAGATTTGGTTTTAACTACCCATGAAGTAATTTTTGCTGCTTTATTTGATTTGAAGGTACATTTAGTGAGTTTTGAAATACCGTCTTCAGCTTCAATTGCTCCAGCAGATGATGCCTTATTTTTTATAAATTTGGTATTGGCAACATTGTAAACAGTTTTTACACCCATCCAAATTGCTCCACCACATTTCCAACCGGTGTTGGATTGGAACAATGAATTTTTAATGGTAACATAAACTTTTTTGCCGTTTAAACTGTAACTGTCAATTGCTCCACCATCTTCATAAGCTAGATTGTTTTTAAAGTTGGAATTTTTTATGGTTAATTTATTACCAGCAAAAGAGATAGCTCCACCATCTTCAAAGCTTGCTCTATTTTTATTAAAATTACATTTGTTTACACTTAGAGATTTGCTTTTAAATACAAATATTGCTCCACCATGGTTGCTTGCTTTATTACCAGTGAATTGACATTGAGATAAATAATGAGAAGATCCCATACTGTAAATAATTGCTCCACCACTATATTTATATTTAGTAGCTTGACTATGTTTTTTAAGCTTATCTGATAAACAGGTATTGGATTTGAATGTGGATTTTGAAATTTTTGAACTTGATTTCTGAATCCAAAGTGCTCCACCATAACCTGCAGACTTAGATGTTTTGACTGAATTCTTTTCAAAGTCACAATTTGTTATGGTCAAATGACCTCCAGTAATAGCGATTGCTCCACCAGCCACAGTAGCAGTATTACCAATAAATTTACAATTATCAATAGTCAAAGTACCTTTTGCAAAAATTGCTCCACCATAATCAGATTTACCATTTTTCAAAACCAGGTTTTTAAGAATTAGTGAACCTCCACGTGATTCAAAAATTTTACATTTATGTTGAGCATCAATAGTGTGACCTTGACCATCAATTACATACTTTTCTTTTAAAACAAAAGCACTGCTAATTTTAATATCGCCGGTTAAATAGATTGTACCCTTGTTTTCACTCATATCCTTTTTAAATTGATTCAATGGAGAAAGTTGAGTAGTGGTGCTTTCTTCGCCTAGAACTTCCTCATTAGTTTTTTCTACAGTAGGATTGTCTTGAACTTCAATAGGTTCCACTTCACTTCCATCAGAACTTACTAAATCAATTTCAGTACTTTGTTCCATATTAAGCCCATCATTATCAGATGCCGCATTAATTGTACTAACGCAACATACCAATAAAAGGAATAATAATGATATGGCAAAAAAATTTTTTAACTTCATAATTTATCTTCCTCATACATACAATTTTGTACCAATAAAGTTATTTTATATTTATAAATATATAATTGTTCCTAATTACAATTATTTCATTCAAAAATTACATTAAAATCTAAATAACATATATTTTCTAACTATAATTCGAAATTAAATTAAAAAAAACAGTGATAAGTTGAAAAAATTTCAATAATTTTTAATTAATATTTTTTGCCCCAAATTTCCTCGACAATTCTTTTAGATGCATTACCATCATCAATGGAACAGAACCTGCGATAAAATTCCTCATATTGATTATGCCATCTAATCTTTAAGTCATCAATATACTCGATTGCCTCAATAATCTCATCGGTGGTATATAACAAAGGTCCTGGAACTTCACTAGTAATATCCAAGTAAAATCCCCTCAACATTTTTGAATATTTATCCAAATCATATGTGTAAAATAAAATTGGCCTTTTAAGATTGGCAAAATCAAAGAAAACACTGGAATAGTCTGTGATTAAAATATCGCTTATCAAATACAATTCTGCAATATCCTCGTATTTGCTTACATCAAAAGCGAAATCTTTGTAATTTGACAAATCCAAATTATTTGAAATGAAATAGTGAGTCCTGACAAGAATGACATATTCGTCAGACAAATGTCTTTTTAACTTGTCCAAATCCAACTTAAGGTTAAACCTAACCTTACCAACATCATAAGACTCATCATCCCTCCATGTTGGAGCATAAAGAATGATTTTCTTATCTTTCGGCAAATTAAGATTGGATTTAATCTCACTTGCTAATTCCTCATCATAATTATATAAAATGTCATTTCTAGGATAGCCATATTCTAGAACTTTTCCATCATATGCAAAAGAGCTCCTTAGTCTTTCGGTTGTAAACTCGTTTGGAGAAATCAAATAATCCCATTGAGAGGAATCACGTTTATATTTGAATTTTGATTTAGGATCATCCAAATAAAGATTCCCCATATCAAAGCCCAGACGTTTAAGAGGTGTGCCGTGCCAAGTTGATATTAAAATCTGGTCTTTTCTTTTAGAAAGTAATGCAGGCTGCCGGGTATTTGTCAGCCAATACTTAGATTTTGCGGCCTCTTTAAAATAACTTAAAGAATATTTTTTTACGGTTTTGGGATTTCCTGGAATTTTAACCCCCTTATGATTCATTACCCAAACAAACTCATATTCATCCCCATAATTTTCAAGAAGATATTGATATAAGTATTTCGGACTATCTGAATAGAAATCTCCTCTAAAACTTTCAATGAAAATTTGTTTTTCGTTAATTGGTTTTTTATTGAAAATATTTAAATAAATAAGCGTTTTAATCAATTCATAGCTTTTTGCCATTTGATTGAATCTGTTGAAGATAAATCTTGATTGTATGAATGATTTGAGTTTTTTAGTATTCTTATTCTGAAATGCCTTCATTTCCATTTTTTTAAATAAACTTAAGTTATTCGGATTGAAATTAATTAGAATCTTATACAGTTTATCAAAATACTCTTTTCTCCATTTATTGTTGGGATTTCGAGCATAGTTGACAGCAAAACTATCATAATAATATCTATAAAATTTATCAAGCATCTCGTCTTTAAGCAGTTCATATTTTTTTGTGCTGGAATATGAAATTTTATCCAAAACTTTTTCGTATTCTTCGCAGTATACTAAAAATTCATCCCCTTTTTCTTCTTGAGAAAGTGATGGCAACTTGATTGGATCATCACTCTGTCTTTTGGCATAAATCGCATCTTCAACACCATAAAACGAATTGACATTCTCAAATATATCCAAAATGAACCTATAGTCACTGAAATATCTATTTTGTTCGTCAAATAAGGTATCCTTAATTACATCTTTTTTAATTAATGCATGAAGAACCGACAATACCTCCAAACTATTGGTGTGAGTGCCTACAAGCAATCTAAAAGAATATTCCTCATTATTCAACTTACCCTGTTTTATGGGAGAGGTTTTAAGAAGCTCCTCCTTGAAACGATTGCGAATAAAATAGGTGTTAATTCGCTCACCATTGATAAAGTCAGCGTCACTTTTAAAAGCTACGTCAATGAGTTTTGATAAAGCATCATCATATAAATAATCGTCACTATCAATGAAATAAACATATTTTCCATGAGCTATTTTTAACCCTTCATTTCTAGCTTTAGCCACTCCAAGTTCATCTTCAAAGGTTTTAACTATAATATTCAATTCCTCAGTGTAACTATCAATTAAATCATTAATGTCCTCTTCAGAGTTTCCATTGATGATGATAATTATCTCTTCATTTTCAAGTTTTTGATTGGATAAACTGTCCAAACAGTCCCTTAAATATCTTTTTCCTTTTTTAAATGGTATAATTACACTTATAAAATTCATTATTCCACAGCTTTAAATGATTTTTAAAAATTCCTCAATAGCATTTTTATTATATTCTTCATAATCAATTCCCAACAGATGAACCTTTCCCTGTGAAAAGTCATGCATTCCCTGCAAAATACCCTCTTCTGAATTTTCTATATGATATCCATCATAATCTTTTAGCCATTGTGTTCCAACAACATCTGTCACAATAACAGGAACATCTAACGTATCCGCTTCCATAATTACAATTCCCCACCCTTCATAAAATGACGGCAATATAAATAAGTCACATTGTTTTAAAATAGGCATAGGATTTAAAATTGATTTAATAATTGTAATATTGTCTGCGAACTTTGATTCCATAGCCAAATTAACAGTTTCTTCATAAGATGGACCATATCCTCCAATAATTATTAATTGAGTATCAGGATAATCTTCACAATATCTATTGAAAGCGCTTATCAGCCGTTCATGTCCTTTTTCAGGTGAAAACCTACCAATTGTGATGAATTTTTTAGAGGGACTACTTAACACACCCTCAATTCCATCTTTATTTTTAGTAATGACAACACAACTGTCATTAATTTCCATATCCTTTAAAGATTTTTGTTTTATCTTAGATATATTATTTACATTATGAATTACCTTAATATTATCAGTTCTGCCACTTATTTGACTAGTTGGCTTGATTAAATCAGATGATACAACAACAACATTATCATATGCATTATAAACATGCTTTAAAACGGACCAATTCTGATTTCCCTTGGATTTAATTTCCTGAACCATATCATTGTGAACCCAAATTGTTTTTTTAGAATCACAAACACTGAACAACATTGTCTCTTCAATACCATATCCGTTAAAATGCACTATTGAATCAAAATGAAATCCATTAAATGCCCTATGCAATTCCCGTTTAAACATTTTAATTAAATCATCAGACAATTTTTTATCGGGATTTTTTAAAAAGCTAATGAATTTTCTATGCTCCGATACAGTGAAATTAATACTCATTCTTAAAGGACAATATTCTATTCCATCAGGCATGCGTGAAAATGATTCAACATGACTTTCTTCAAGAAATGGATCCCATGACGCATAGCAGATAAAAATATTATAGTTTTGCCTGTCAATTTCATTTAAAATATTTATCATGGACACAGTCATTCCATTGCTTTTTAATCCTCCTGCAAAAATTAAGACATTTTTATTATCATTTTCAATTTTTTCCTCAATAATGCTCTTATCGCCTTTAAAAACATGTCTGCACAATTTTTTGCTTGCATCATGACCATCATAAGTGCAGAATTGATTAATGAATTCACCATCATCATAATTTTTAGGAGAATTCAATTCATATATTAAATCCTCAACCGTTTGTACTTTAGGAAATGGCAAGTCCTGAACTGATAAATACAATTCACAATCGTCTAAAGACTCATCTTGATGATTAAAAAGAATTATTTTTCCTTTTGAATTAGCATAATCAAAAAATACATTTGAATAATCAGTTATGAGACAATCAGTCATGTTTAAGATACTATATGTCTCATAGCCTTGAGGAAATTCCTGAATATGGCTGAAACTGGATAAATCCAGATTTTGATTGTAAACATTGAACTTAACAAGCAAAACCTGATTATCATTTAATTTGGCATCAATTTCCTTTAGATAATTATAAACCTTATCCCTTTGTTCATTGTCTTTTCTGGTTAAAGATTCTTCAAATGTGGGCATATATGCAAATAATTGCTTTTCGTTAAATCCTAACTGATCCTTTAATTTTTTGCCTTCAGATTCATTGAAAAAAA
>AUXO015132207.1_pt1 | contig 14349 bp, 11 predicted proteins | sample 768731 | NCBI WGS metagenome assembly AUXO01 (sample SAMN02715735, study PRJNA202380) | gut metagenome | biome: sheep rumen | host: Ovis aries | place: New Zealand: Palmerston North | reverse complement strand
ACAGGATTGTGGGAGTGCGTAAGCACGGAACAATCCGTAATCGACTTTTGGCGACATTATCATATGAATAAAAGAAAAATGAGAGTTCTTCTCGTCTCCGCAAAGGTGAGGGCGGGAGGAGAAGCCGCGCATGTTACCGCGCTGGCGAAAGAATTTATAAAAAAAGGCATAGATGTATCCCTTCTGTCCACAGATCCGACAGGGGGGATGATGGCAGGCATTATTCCTGAGGATAAGCTTTTTTTCACGGAGTTCCGCAATCACAACCCGCTTCAGACAGCGATGAATACGGCCGCGATCCGGAAAGTCCTTTCGGAGCACACATTTGATATCATTCACTGTCACGGCAGAGACAATGCATTTGCTGTCAGAATGGCAGGTCCGAAACAGCCGTATGTCTATACGTGCCACTCCATGTCGGTGCAGACCGATTTTATGCATCGCATGTTGAACTCGACGGGAGACGCCGCGATTGCTGTTTCCGGGGATACAAAGGAGTTCATGATTCGTGAACTGAAGATACCGGAAGAAAAGATCACCGTGATAGAGAACGGCGTAGACCCGACGCAGCTTCGGAAGCTGACCGAAGGTGAAAAGCGCTGGTTGTATACAAATTATCTCATACCGGAAGGAAAGATCGTCGCTGCGATTCACGGGAGAATCGATCCGAGGAAAAACCATATTATGATCGGAAAAGCACTCGCAAATCTTCCGGAAGATGAGAGGTCGAAATTCGTGATATTGTGCTCCGGTATCAGGGAGGTACCCGGATATGATCCGCTGGTTTCTCAGCTGAGAGAGCTTGGCGTGCTTCAGCAGTTCAGATTCACCGGGTGGACCGAGCCGAGAAATATTCTCGGCTGTGCGGATCTGCTTTTAGGTCCAAGTCAGACAGAAAGCTTCATGATGTCGGCCCTCGAAGGGTTTTTTATGGATATTCCGGTCATACGTTCCAAAACAGGAGGCTATTCCGAAATGAAGGATCTGTGCATCGGTATAGATGCTGATGATCTGAAAGGATGGACGGAAATTCTTCACAGGGTAGCTGTCCGGGGGACAGATGATATGAAACCGATGGTCGACACGGCACATTCGGAGGCGCTCAGGCGGTTCACGTCTGAAGCGATGGCGGCTAAAGTATACCGGGTCTATCGGGAGGTCCTGAGAGGCCGGGGCAGGTAAGCAGGTCAGGCAGATAAAGCAGAACCGCCTGATATACGGCTATCGGGAGGTCCTGAGAGGCCGGGGCAGGTAAGCAGGTCAGGCAGATAAAGCAGTATCGCCCGACACTGGGAAAGGTGCAGACAGATTTATGAAGTATATAGCCAGGGAGACGGCATTCAGAGAAAATGAGAAGCGAACAGCCGGAGCAAAAGCCAGAGTCGATATTGACAGGATCTGCACAGAGCAGCTTGGCTATACTCCGGTTGAAATTGTATTCGATACAGCCAGATTTGAGGACCGAAATATTGTCGGACAGCTGGGAGAACACAGCGAAGCTTTACATGAGTGGGAAAGGAAGACGGCTCATCTTACAAAAGGGGATCTGCTTCTTATTCAGTTCCCGCCCGTGAATCACAGTCTGATGTTGTCAAGGCAGCTCAGCCGATTAAAGGGGAGAGGCGTCAGCCTCGTCGCTATTCTGCACGATGTGGAAATTCTGCGCGGCGCCAAAAGGAAGAATAAAAGTATCAAGAACCGCATGAGAAAGCATTTTGAGGAACAGTTATGCCTGGGTCATTTTGACCGAATAGTGGTCCACAACAAGGCCATGAAGGAAGCTGTAGCCGACCTGTGCGGTATTCCTGCGGGAAAGATGCGGAATCTCGGCCTGTTCGATTATCTCTGTGGGGAAACGCGGAGCAGGGATTTCGGTCGGGGAGTCGCCATTGCCGGAAATCTGAGACCGGACAAGTCGGGTTACGCGTATCAGCTTCCGGGAAACATGAGGTGGAATCTGTACGGAATTCAGTTTTCCGGAAAGGCATTTCTGCCCGGAAATGAGACGGATCCGAAAAGCCACGGAGTATACTATCATGGATCGTTCCTGGCGGATGAGATTGCGGACCGGATCGACGGGAGTTTCGGACTGGTCTGGGACGGAGCCTCCATCTACACCTGCGAAGGTGTTTTCGGGGAATATTTACGATATAATAATCCTCATAAAACTTCCCTGTACCTTGCTGCGGGAATGCCGGTCATCGTCTGGAAAGAGGCGGCAATAGCGGGATATATTTTGAAGGAAAAATGTGGGATCGCAGTCGAATCCATTGCGATTATCCCAAAGATACTTGAAGAAATGTCTGACGAAGAGTACCATATACTTGCACAAAACGCCGAAAGGGTCGGTAGAAGACTTCGGCGGGGAGATTACACACGAAAGGTTTTGAGCGGGATTGAGAGCGAAATCTTATCTGTATGATAATAGCAAATATTCGATGATGATCACACCGTCGGAGTTCATATTTTATCTGGGAGTAGGGGCGTATTTTACACTCATGTTCCTCAGCACGACGATGTTTGCGGATATCCTGCCTCTGTCGAATCATACTCTGAGAAATGCCGTCCGATTCACTTGCTACGGATTTATAATAGTGAAGATGATGCTGGCCGAAAAATTCACGATCAAAAGAATTGCGGTCTATGCGGCCATTGCTCTGCCTATCCTTATGTGTTATCGGGCTACGGGCTATCTTTATGAACTTGATATGTTCATGCTCATCGTCGGAGCGCGCGGATTCAAGGCGAATAGAATTGTAAGTCTGTATTTCTTTATGAGTCTTTTGCTTATCGCTGTAACACTGATTGCACTGGCAGGAGGAGTGATCGAGAATCGTACCTTTACCAGAACGGACAGCGATGTCATCCGAAATTCAGTAGGCTTCATATACCCTACAGACTTCGGCGCCAGAATCTTTTATACGATCCTTGCGTTCTGTTTAATGGTCGGTAAACGCTACAATCTTGCAATGTTAGCTGTCTTTTGTGTGATTTCCGCCCTGTTGACAATTTTCTGCGACGCCCGTCTGGATGCTGCACTGATCGTCATAGTGGGAATATTGTTTTACATCAATGCGAAGACCCGGTTCTTCAAGCGAAAGTGGATCGAGAGAATACTGATTGTTTCCGTTCCGTTTTTCTTTTTCCTGTCATATTTCGTGACGATGTCTTACAAGAAAGGACCTTTTTTCACTTTCCTCGACAGGATCCTGAGCAAGCGGCTTATGTACGGATACTATAATGTATGGTATACCGGAATTCATCCGTTCGGACGCTACATTTACCAGCAGGGGCATGGTGCTCTGAATTACAGTACATGGGCCGGATATAACTTTGTAGACTGCGGATATCTTCAGGCACTTCTGCAGTACGGCTATATTCTGATGTTCTTCGTGCTGCTCATGTTCGTGCTGATCACGTTTACGGCAATTCGGCGAGGACAGCATCATCTCGCGATCATCATTTTCATGATAGGACTTACGACCTGCGTAGATCATCATTTTCTTGAGTTCTGGTATGATCCGTTCCCTCTGCTCATATTTTCCGTTATCCCGTATGCTCCGGGTTACAGGAAAATGAGTGCCGAAAAAGTTGAAGAACCGTCTGTTGAAACGGAACAGGTCTATAAAGAAAAGCCTGCCCCGAAGGGCCTTTCACACAGTCATGATGTATGGGGTCAGCTGAATATGATACAGAAAAGATACTGATAGCGGATGCATGTTCCGCGGGAGGATTTATGTATAACGATGAAGTACAGAAAACTCTGAGAAAGCTGCAACTGGCTGAGCTCAACATCATAAAGCTGTTCATGAAGATCTGTGAGAAGGAACATCTTCGATACTTTATGATCGGCGGAACCATGCTCGGCGCGATTAGACACAAAGGTTTTATTCCATGGGACGATGATGTCGATATCGGTATGCCCAGAGAAGATTATGACAGGCTTTTCGAGCTTCTGAAGGACGGGACATATCTGCCGGAGAACTTCGAATATCTGAATTATAAAATCAAAGACGATTATAAGAGATATTTCAGCCGGATCGTCGATAACCGTGTTCTGGTCTACAACGCCTCCGGAGGAGAGGAGATCGTCGAAGCTGCATGGATCGACATTTTCCCGCTTGACGGCTCTCCGAACAATTACATATTGAGGAATCTGCGCTACACGTGGATCATGTGGAAACGTCTCAGGTATCATCTTTCTCTGATGGATACCATGGTCAACCTGAACAGGCCCGGCCGCCCGCTCTATCAGAGACTGATCATCGGATTCGCGAAACGAGTTCCGATCGGGCGCGGACGAGACTGTAAACAGATTCTCGACAATATCGATAAGGAACTCAAAAAGTATCGCTGGGCAGGCAGCTCCACGGCTGCCAATGTATTCGGTGCCTACGCTCACCGGGAGATGGTCCCGAAGGATGTGTGGGGCAGCAAACTGGCGCTGTATCCTTTTGAGGATGTTGAACTGCCGGGACCCGAGAACTACGATGCTTTCCTCAGCCGGTTCTACGGAGAGTATATGACACCGCCGCCGGAGGGTAACAGGGATAAGCACAATATTCGAAAAATCGAGTTCCTGTCGCCGGAAAATGGAGAGGATACATAAATGGCAAATGGACTGAGGGAACTCCTCGGCGACCTCATGAAGAAGGACGGAAAACTGTTCATCACGACAATCATTCTGATGGTCATTTCATCCTTTCTTCAGGGCGTTACAATTCTTATGCTTGTTCCGATCATGAATATTATGGAAGTGGGGGAGGCCGCGGATCTGCCGTTCGGCCTCTCCCGGTTCCTGTCCTTTCTTCTCAGTCTGCCGTTCGGCTTGAGACTTTTTGTTCTTCTTTTCTGCTTTTTCATTGTCATGACGATGCAGGCCGTTTCCGTCAGGATGGTAAAAGTCAGGTCGATGCAGCTTGCTTCGGGATTTACTGCCGACATGAGAGAAGAGTACTATGATGAGCTCATGAGCAGCAGCTGGGAGAGATATTCATCCGATAATCAGTCTGTTCATACGGATGCTCTGATCACACAGATTCCCCGATTAACGACGACAATCAATTATTTTATGTCGATGATGACAAATGTTGTGACCGCTCTCATCGACCTTATCATAGCGTTTTCCCTGTCTGCTTCTCTTTCGGGATTCGTCATTGTCGTCGGTGGCTTATTCTTCCTGTTTTTCAGGCGTTTCACAAAGAGATCGGAAACACTCGGTAATAGGCTGAGCAGACAGTATGAGGCTTTCACGGATGAGGTACAGACGCAGCTCTCCGGATTTAAGGAAATCAGGAGCTACGGCATTGCCGAAGAGGAGTCCCGAAGGTTCAGAGATATAACGGAAACATTCCGGGATCTGATGATCGAGGCTACGGGAAATGTATCGGCACCGCGCATGATCTCCACGATAGGGGAGGCTGTTCTTATAGCCATTATCTTCTTCTGCGCTGAGTACTGGCTTCATATCGAGACGTCGAGCATGATTGTCGTACTGTATGTCTTTTACCGGCTTTGGCCGCTTCTGCCCGCAACGCAGGAGTACTTGCAGGGCATCAAAGAGACGCTGCCCGCCTACAGAGTCATGCAGGATGTGAGAAAAAAGGATTCAGAGGATAGCAGAACGGCTTGCATCCGGAAAACAAAACAGGATAATGCCTCCGATGAAAGTACAGGCGGGAAGGAAGATACCGGCGATCAGGCGGTGGCGTTTGATCACGTCAGTTTTCGATATAAGGATGCGGCTGCGGACGCTCTGCACGATGTGAGTTTCAAAATCAGGCGACATACGATCACCGCCTTCACCGGCCCGTCCGGCGCCGGAAAAAGTACGGTCGTAGACCTTATTCTGGGATTTCTTACGCCATCCGGCGGGAATATTTACATACAGGCAGAAGACGGCGAGGTTGCCTATGTCCCGCAGAGTCCAATGATCCTGACAGCGTCCGTCCGCGAGAACATAGCGCGTTTCCACCCGGGTATTTCGGACGGGGAAATCGTGGAGGCTCTTGTAAGGACGGAAGCCATGGGCTTTCTTGAGAGAAAGTGTACCGAAGGACAGTCACCGCTCGACCTTCGCATGGGAGATGACGGAGTCATGTTCTCGGGAGGCGAGGTGCAGAGAATCGTGCTTGCCCGCGCAATTGCCGGTACGCCGGGATTGCTGATCCTTGATGAAGCCACATCGGCTCTGGACTTCGGAAACGAGAAGTTGATCGCCGGGCTGCTTCAAAGGTTGAAGAGCGAGATGACGATTATTCTTGTTGCGCATCGTGTGTCGACAATTCAGTCGGCAGATGATATACTCGTCATTGAAAACGGACAGCTTACGGAACAGGGGAGTGCCGGAGAACTTTTGAAGAATCCGGAGAGTTACCTGACTAAAATGAAGGACGGATAATGTATGTACCGATACAGAGCTTTTGGCTTCAACATTGAATCAGAGTTTGAAATTGCACAGATGCTGCCGGCGGAGTTTCCCGATGACCGGTGTGATGTACACATCCGATATGGGGAAGTCAGTGCGGATATGATAAAGGATCCGCTGCAGACCTATCTTGATGCAAGATTCGGGATAGACGAGATGTGGAGCAATCTTGATATCGCTGAGATCTATGTGGGACACGGCAGAGATATCATTGTGAAGATTGTTCCGGGAAGAGAGGAAGAGAAAGGGCTTCTGCAGGCATACATTACCGGGCTGGCTTTCGGAGCGATCATGCATCAGAGGAAACAGATACCCATGCACGGGAGCTGTGTTCAGAAAGACGGCAAAGCAGTTCTCTTTACCGGAGTTTCAGGAGCGGGAAAGTCTTCCATCGCCGCGGAGGCAATCCGGCAGGGTTATCGGTTGGTCACGGATGATGTTACGCCGGTATCGATCCGGAACGGGTTGGTCGTCGCTGAGCCGTCCTTCCCGCAGCAGAAGCTTTGGGAGGATGCGGTCGAGCGAGGCGGCGTCGAGGATAAGACTGACCACAGGATATATGATGAGAATGACCGGACAAAGTTCGCCATGAATGTAGACGACGCTTTCCTGAACGAGGAAGCGGTCCTGTGCGGTATTATTCAGCTGATCCCGAAAGAAGGAACGAGGAATGAAAGACCGCTGATTGAGGAAGTCAAAGGCCTCGAGAGAGCTGTCCTTATGCAGTTGCATACGTACAGGAAATATATGCTGGTCGACAATGAGAGCAGGCAGAGACATTTTCAGAGCTGCGCTGATATAGCAAAACGATTAAAGATAGCCCACATGTTCCGCTATGAAGATACATCCGAGGCGGAAATGCTTGCGGCAGCGGAGGAATTTATCAATGAGTGAAAAAATGTATACGAGAAAACCTGACATCATCGCTGCGAACATGGACGGTGAGGTCGTCATGATGGATATTATGTCCGGAAAATACTACAATCTCGGCACGACAGGCGGTGCGATCTGGAATCTCCTGGAGTCACCGAAGACATTGGACGAGCTGGTTGATGCGCTCACCTCTAAGTATGATGTCGACCGCGCGACTTGCAAGGCTCAGGTAGAACAGTTTTTGAAAACAGGACTTGAACGTGGCCTGTTCAGTATGGAATAAGATATGAAGAGTATGTTGAAGTTTCTAAGCTACCCGCCCGCACTTAAAAAACTATGCGTGCGGGTTCTTCTGCTTGCAGTGTATTATAAGCTGCTCATTCATTTTCGGAAATTCTCCGCGATAGCGGGCAGACTCGGAAGTGCGGGCCGGGTGACTTCCGAGGACCCTGTCCCGGACGGACAGAGGGAATACATTCTGCAGGTGCGCAGGGCAATCAGAGCGGTCATTCCGAAACTGCATTTTTCAAATGAATGCCTCGTATGCGCATTTACCGCAAAAAAAATCCTTGAAGACATCCCGTCGACTGTCTATATGGGCGTCGCGAAAAAGGAAGACGGCGGTATGAAGGCCCATGCGTGGACGAGAGTCGGAGACATCATTGTTACCGGTGAGGAGGGGAGAGAGCGGTTCACGGTTACCGCGACATTTGCATGAGTATTGATATTTCGAGAGAACAGAGGTTTGTCTATTTATGTTCGATTCTTCCGATGCCGAAGAAGTATCTGAAGAAGGCGCAGGATATTTTTAAAACCGGCCTTGATCTGGATGAGGCTGTCAGAATCGCATATGTTCATCAGGTTTACAGCCTGTTTGCAAGAAACCTGAAGGATCATTTTCCGGAGGCAGGCGAAAACGAAGCCGTAAAGGCCATGTATGTAGCGGCGAACAGGAACCGTTTTGATTCTATGAAGCAGGCTGGAGAGCTTGTCAGACTTTACCGGGTCTTCACGGACAACGGTCTCAGAACCGTCCCGCTGAAGGGAGTCCTTCTGTCGAAAATGCTCTATGACGATCCGACGTACCGATATGCGACGGACATCGATCTGCTCATCCGCCACGACGACTTTGACAGGGCAAAAGAGATCCTCGCGGAGCAGGGATATACGTCCAACAAAGAGTATGTTTCGACCGCAAAACAGATGGAGGTCTACGAGAGCAAATTCCACGATTATGACTTTGAGTCGAAGGACGGCACTAAGCTCGAACTGCACTGGAGGGTGGCGGACATCAAAGCCGCAGAGATCCTGACATGTGATAATGCAGACTCGACGGTTTCATTCTTCGGCCAGGAACTGCCGACGTACACTCCGGAAGAGTGGCTCATCTACCTTGCTTATCACGGTGTTCACCACGGCTATATGTGGATGAAATGGCTGACGGATTTCGATACCCTGGCAAGGCACGCAAGTGTAGACAGGAAGGCAGCCATGGAACTTGCCGCGGAGATGGGACTTGACTGGGCGCTTCGGGCGTCTTATGCGATGGCTTATCTGGTGTCAGGGGGGGACGAAAACGCAGTATCCGTGAGCCGTCTTACTGAGGAGATGGCCGGCGTCCTCACGAAATCGAACGGACAGAAAGACGATGTCTTCATCGCGTATCGCTCGTTCCTTGATACCGAGCTCGAGCGCAGAGGACTGCTCACCGACAAGGAGAAAACCCGAAGAATAGACCCCTCGGAGAAAGATTTTGAGACGTTTCATTTCAGCGATCGGTTTTTCTTCCTCTATTATGTTGTGAGAGGTCCCTACAAACTGTACCGGGTTCTGAAAGGAAAGATTTTTCCGGACAAATAATTTACCCGGACAGATGAAAGATTATGTAATACATGAAAGATTCACGTAAAGAGATAGGAATATGGCCTGCAAGGGTCCTCTTTGTTCTTTATCTGCTGTTTTTTGCAACATATACAATTTTTATGAGAACTGTCGGTCCCAGAAGATGGAATCTCATGCCTTTCTGGGAGCTCCGGTATTCTCTTGCCGGCGGACTGGCCACGTTTCAGTTCCTGATCATAAATATTCTGCTCTGTATCCCGATGGGATATTTCGGAGCCGCCGCATTCAGGAATACAAAAAAGTGGAAGATCGTTCTGCTCATCGCGTGTTATTCAACAACGATCGAACTCGTTCAGCTCATTACAGCAAGAGGACTGTGCGAATTCGACGACGTCTTTAATAATACTCTGGGCGGTGCGATCGGCATACTCTGCTTCTACGGGCCTCTTGAGATCTTTGACGCCATGGCAGTCACGATTGTGTACGGTGCGGTAATGATCATTTTGGAATTCAGGCAGTCCGGGAGTTTTTCCTTCGGACGGGTGCCCGGGGTACTTACCAAGACCTATGTCCTCTACGTACCTGCCCACGCTGTGATATCCTATTACATTTTCAGACTTTTTGACATGTATGGAGATCTGCGCGGTAACAGAGGTGTGAAGGCAGCGGCGGTCATTATGCTCGCAAATATGTTAAGCGTGCTTTCGAAGTTTCTGGTACAGTATTTCACTGCATATCATTTTTCGGCCCCGACGCTATACTATCTGATCGGATTTCTTCTGCAGTGTTTACTGATCATGTATGTGAGGAAAAATTACATCTGCAGGACTCCGGATAAGAGTCACGGAGGGAATATATGAGTGCTATTTATGTGATGATCCATGACACACATTCGGATTTCCGAACAATCCGGTCCTACGGAAGGATCCTGCACGACGGCCTTACGTCGTACGGTCTCGGAGGAGCTTCGGAACCGTGTGAAGGGGAGACGAGTTTTGAGAGCGGGGATTGCAGGATCATTATGGGAAGTATCCAGAATAACGCCCATGCGGGCGTTCCCGTAACGTCCTGTGTCGTTGAGACCGGTCAGCACATAGCTGTCTGCGATGCGATGATCTATAACAGAAAAAGCTTTCCGGGGCAGGATAAGCTGAGCGACGGTGAGCTGCTTGTTAGAACATATGAGAGGGAGGGGCTTTCAGGGCTTCGCAGTCTGAGCGGAGATTTTGCTGCCGTCCTGATCGATAAGGAAAATGGGCGGATCTTTCTCATCCGTGATCACATGGGTATAAGACCGCTCTATATCATGCAATCGAAGCATTATGTGACGATCTGCACGGATTACAGGCCTTTTTTCCGACTGCCGGAAAATCAGATCACGATCAATGAGGAGCGACTCTATGAGTATCTCACAATGGGAATCGTGGCGAGCAGAACAGAGACGCTCTTTGCAAATATTCTCAAATCCGAGGCCGGTGCAGTCACCCGCTTGACCCCGAATGGGAAAATTACAGCATCCGATACATACTGGACCCCGGGCATGCGGAAAGTGCCTGAGGACAAATGGGATGTACAGTATGAGAAAATATACGCTAAACTGATTCGGGATGCAGTGAGGAACCGGGTGGACGCTGTAGGAGGAGAGGCAATCGGTGCTGAATTCTCCGGCGGTCTTGACTCGGGAATCATTGTCTCACTGCTCGATGAATATGCACAGGAAACCGGTCACGAACTTCCTTTGCTTGCCACCTGGTCGCCTTCCGAGGAGGAATATCCGATTCGCGAGCAGAGGGATGAAGTAATCCGCGACGAGCGTGAAGTGATAAAGAAGTTCTGCGGGGACAAGGGAAATTCCTGCGTCTACAGACCGCGCTGCGATGCCGAGGATCCGGAAGTATATCTGAAAAATACAGAGAGAAAAGATATCTGCGAGTTCGACGCCGATATTATCATGTACACGATGAAAGCCCTGTCGGGGAGAGGCATAAGGACTGTATTTTCCGGTTGGGGCGGAGATGAGGCCGCGACGATGCGGTTCGGTCCCTCCGGTCTTCTGGAATCCGGTGAGTTAAGGGCATTTCTTCATGAAGCTTCTTATGCTGCAGGTAAGAATCCGAAGAAGTATCTTGGATTCATCAAGCGGGCTCTTACGGCAGTTCGTGACAGTCACGCTCAGTGGGACGGCCGTGCGGCGAACGGATGGCAGTTCAACATCGCAAAAGATGAATATGCACACAGGATACTCGGCAAAAGAGAAAAGAAGTATAACTACTTTGGATGGAATCCTGTCGAAAATCTGCTTACGGGAGGTATGGAGTCCAGGACGGCAATTGCCGCAGCTTCGGGCGCCGATATGGGGATGGTTTACATGTTCCCGATGCTTGACCCGCTCCTTATCGATTATGCTTTGAACGTTCCGCGTCGTCTGTACATGAAGGACGGCAGAAGAAGGCTGCTCCCGCAGAAGGCACTGGAGGATATCGTGCCCGGTTATCTTACGAAGTTCAGCGGGGAATCCAATGTCGAAAAACTCGACACCGGACGTATGGATTTCTATTATGAGGTCGCCGAGGAAACACAGAGCCGGACGGATGAGATTATCTTAGCAAGACTTGACAGAGAGCTGTTCGCTGAATATGTTGATTTCGATGCGATTGAGCGCAATCTGTTACATGCGGATAATACTGTTGAGAGAAATGTCCTGCGATCCATTATGAGAACGCTCTATAAGATGCAGCTTCTTCTGAAAGAGTGCAGGTAATACTTGATGAATGCTTTCCGCAAAGGAGCAGAGAGATTGAAATCTAATAAGAAACTGTATATTGAACTGAATAATTATTATCTGATCGCATTTGTACTGAATTTTGCCGCCGGTTTCTTTTCATTTGCATGGACAATCATGACACAGGGCGGTCTGTTTTCGCTGGCAGGTGATTTTAATGCGCAGCAGATCACATTTGCAATGGCTGCCAACGACGCTATCAAATCCGGGAATATCATTTATGACTGGTCTCTCGATCTCGGATCGAACTTCATCGGCGGTATGATGTTTTATATCCTGGGCAACCCGTCGTTTTGGCTTTCCATGCTGTTCCCGTCCGGGATGTTCATGTATGTCGTCGGATGGATCTATATGCTGAAATATGCGGTCGCCGGACTTACATCATATGCGTATCTGGAGCGGTACACCCGTGACAAAAAGAATGCTCTGATCGGCTCGATGCTTTATGCGTTCTGCGGATATATGGCGGAGGATCTGCTGTTCTATCACTTCCATGACGTCGTCGCTCTTTTTCCGCTGCTCATGCTCACGTTCGACGGCCTTGTGCTCGAGAAGAAGAGAGGACCGTTCATTTTCGCGGTCGCGATCAACGCTCTTGTGAACTACTTTTTTCTGGTCGGCGAGATCATCTTCTTGGCGGCATATTACGTCCTGAGATATCTCATCCCGGGATTCAATTTCAAGACGCACATCAGGAGACTGCCTCAGATTCTGATCGAAGGTATTCTCGGAGGTATGCTCGGATGTTTCCTGCTCCTTCCGGCCTTTTTATTCACGATACAGAATCCGAGAGTCGAAGTAGATTATACGGGTTCGACATCACTCGTATACACGGCTGAGCGATATCTGTATATCCTGAAAGGACTTGTGTTTCCGGGCGAGGTGATGTCGCACCAGAGTGCAGTCATTAAGAGCAACTTTTCATCCTGCAACGCGTATATTCCCGTCGTCGGACTGGTTCTCGTCATCGCGTTTGTCAGAATGAGACCGCGTCACTGGCTGACGAGAATGCTGACATTTTGTCTGGTCTTCGCAGTCGTTCCGATTCTTAACGCTTCGTTCTCACTGTTCGCCGGGGTTTACTGCCGCTGGTATTATATGGCTGCTCTGATGATGGTACTTGCGTCCGTGATGATTCTGGAGAGATGGCAGGCGGAAAACACGTCGAGGAGGAAGGTGAATCCGTTCCGAAGCGTGAAAAGACAGATCACGGCAGGGACAATTATCTGGGGAGGGATAACTCTTGCATTCATCCTGTTCCTCGTATTGGTCAGATGGAACGACACTGAGCCGAGCAAAATCTACCGGATGGATATATTTGTCATCTGGAGTATCGTCTCTCTTGCGGGAACCTTCATGACATGGTTCACGCTCTGCTATCTGAAGAAATATCAGAGAACCATCCTGCTTTTTACGATTTATATATGTGCGATTTTTACAACGACTCTGACGATTTATCTGTACCAGCAGGCGCACGGTCTGAACGCGGATCAGGTGCATGACAAGATCGTGACCAGCGCACGTCTCGCTTATGAAGGTCCGGAGTACCGATACAGCAGCAGGGATAATATTGAAACACTGTGCCATAATCATAAGGCGAGCGCGAATTTCTGCAGCACAGTATCCGGATCTATCTTCAGGTTCTATGAATCGCTCGGACTTGAGCGCGATGTGAAGAGTCCGGAAGCTCCGAAAGGGCTCTACAACCTTATTTCGGCAAAATATGATATAACGACGGATCCGAGAGCCGATCAGGATCCGATTCAGACGGAGAACGGTAAGTATCGCAGTTATTATGTCTATGAAAATAGCAGTATTCCTCCGATCGGTTTTACATACGATACGTATATGACTGCGTCAGACTTCGAGACGACGTATTCGGATGACAGGGCTATTCTCATGCTGAAGACACTGATCATTCCCGATGACATGGAGGATGTGGTGTCACGAACCCTGAGATCTTACGATTCATTCACTGATGGATATGCGACGGAGGAGTACCTGAACGCGATCAGCAGCGCGCACCTGAAAGAGTGTGCGAGGGATGTGTCCGAGACGACGTCCACTTACGAATGTACGATTGATGCAGACGCCGACAAGTACGCCTTTTTCTCCATCCCGAATGATTCCGGGTGGAGCGCAACGGTGAACGATGAGCCCGTTGACATCATGGATATTAACGGCTTTATGGCGGTCCCGGTCAATGAGGGTGAGAACCGGATTCGATTCTTTTATAAGGTGCCGGGGCTCGCGGAGGGCTGTATGTTGACGGCGGGAGGGGCGATTGCGATATTGCTGTATATATTTGTGGTGCCGTTGGTTTGGGGGCGGAAGAAGAGAAGATGAATGAGTAAATGGAAACTAAACTTCCCACGCGGATTATTATGAACAGTCTCATCATAAAAAAATGCATCGTCGGGACGCT
>AUXO014011727.1_pt1 | contig 14351 bp, 9 predicted proteins | sample 768731 | NCBI WGS metagenome assembly AUXO01 (sample SAMN02715735, study PRJNA202380) | gut metagenome | biome: sheep rumen | host: Ovis aries | place: New Zealand: Palmerston North | reverse complement strand
TCATATTACTGTTTCTAGGCTTGGAAATGGGAATAATATAAATGTTAAATTTACTGTTCTTGATCAATTGGAACTTGTTAATCCTTCACATAAAAAACTAGTAAAATTCTATTATGATGGAATTCTATTGGAAAGAGGTAAAAGTTTTGTACTTGATGGTTCTATTAATCCTGCAACTCAAGGATTTGATATTTCATTAGGTAATACTTTTGACGGTGATTATAATTTGCTTGAAGTTGTTGTTTATGAAGAAAATAATGAGAGTAATAAAAATAATGAGTTTATAATTATTCAAAATTATTTAAATAAAGCTCCAAATATTGATAATACAAATATTTTATCTACAATGTCTGAATTGTGTGAAACAGCTTCAACATCTCTTGCTTGTAGTAGTATGAATTCACTTTCAGCAGGTGTTTATTTTACTATTAGTGATGATATGACTCCTACAGATAATCTTAAGGTTTTGGTTACTGAAGATTTAAATGATTGTAATTTAACTTCAACTTCTTCTGATGGGTATTATTCATTAGGTTCTACAGAGTTTCCTTTGGGTCCTAGAGGTGCAGAAATAAATGGAAATGTTACTTATAATTATAAATTTACTTTCTCAAATGATGGAGATGAAATGCCTTATGATGGTAGAATGAAAACTGCATATTTATGTGCTGCTGATGAGCAAGGTAAAAAGACATATAGTACTTTAAGCTATCAATTATATAATAATCTTCCACCTTCTATAGATTCGCTTGAAATAAAACCTGCTGAAAATGAAAAAGATGGGTCTTTAAAAGTTGCAATTACTCCTAGAGTTTTCCATGGACAGTCTTCTAGATTTGGTACAATTTACCGTGTTGATGATGTTGATTCAAATGCTAAAATTGCTTATAAATTAACTGTAACAACATCTGATGGAGAGACTGTATTAAAAGAAGTAACTATGGATCAAATTAATGAATTATTAGCAGATGAAGATGTAAATGCAGTTTATAATTATGAAGATAATCTTGATAAAATAATTAATTCTGATTTGCTTTTTGATTTAAGTGAATATGCTTTTGATTATAAAGGTGAAGAAATAGAGTTTAAATTTGAACTTACTGATAGAATGGGTGCTACTAATGTTATAACTGGATACTATAAGGTTTATGAAAATATGCCTCCACAAATTGAAGAATTTTCAGTAGTTGATGCTGTTAATGCTTGTGTTAATTGTGATGGTGGAGGATTAACATTAAAAGTTAAATTGTCTGTTTCAGATGATATAGATAATGTAAGTGATTTGAAGTTGCGTTTGGAAGGTACTGAATCAGTAGATAATTATATTATCTCAGCTGATTTGTCGTATTATGGTTATGTAACTCTTACAGATTATAATTCTCTTGTTACCAAAGATGGATATATTTATTATACATTTCCATTTAATTGGAATGATTTAAATTATCAAGGACAAAAAGTATATTTGAATGTTCTTGTAATTGATTCTGGTAGTAGAGTTGCTACATCAAGAATTGAATATGAGGTTTATAAAAATAAACCTCCTCAATTAGGAGAAAATGTTGCAGTTACTTCAAGAGTTACTGGTGGAAATTCTAAGGATGCTCGTTTAAGTTTAAATGTTGATGATGATTTTATGAAACTTTTTGCTAAAATTTGTTTTTATCCAGATGATGCTGATGAAAGTAGTGCTGTTTGTACTGATTATATTGAAAATAACAAATTCTCAACTAATATGTACAACACATCTTTTGATTTTCAATTCCCTGATGATGTTGATTATAATAATCAATTGTATAATGTCTATGCTTATGTTAGAGATGAATTTGCTGAAGAAAAACTTTCTGGAACTACGACATATAGATTATCTGGTGAAAATGTTCCTATAATTAATAGTGTTAGTGCTAAAAGAGATGAAGCGGGTAGTACAAATGGAACTGTTGCTTTCTCTGTTAATGATATGTTTGATACATATAGTGTTTGTATAAGTAAAACTAATAGTCTTAACTGTTCTGATGGTACATTTACTTCTACTATGTATGATGGTACAAGCCAAAAAACTTATTATATTCCATATAATAATGTTAGTAGTGGGCAAACTTACTATTTAATTGTTAAAGATTCTCATAATAATAAAGTTAAATCTTCATTTAGTTTTTCAAATTATGAATCTTGTAGTGATTCGTTATCAGAAAATGATGAAATTTCTTATTCTTATGTAGGTAATAGACTTGATACAGAGAATGATGGCATTGTTGATATTAATAATAATATGAGAATTACTCAGCAAAGATGTATGGGGCAATGTTATTATTGGAATCCTAAATTTAAAGAAGATGATGATGGAAATGTAGAAAAAATTATGGATGAAAGTGGTAATTCTAATGTATTCTCATATTATGTTGAGACTGTAAAAAAATTTGATAAATTTGATTTATCTAATACTTGTAATACATCTGATACTAAAGTAGTTAAAGTTACTTGTGGTCATATTGACTGTTTTGATAATACTAATGGTGAAAATCCTGGTAATGAAAATTATCAAAATAATGCTATCGGTATTAAAAAATATTATTCTACTAATTATTGGACATATACAAAGTCTGATGGTGAAGTTATTACATATGAACCTGGTAGTACATATTATAAATTGTATACTACTAGTTATGATAGTGGTGATTCATACGTTCGCTTAACTGATACTGGTCAAAAAATTCCTACATCTGAAATTGGATATTATCAATATGATTCTTCTTCTTCGAATTCTTATATAAGAGTAAATGATGATATATCATATTCAGAGTTTATTTCAAATGAATATCCAAATGTAACTGTTAATTCTCTAAAACCTAATATAATTAGTTTAGGAGACTATGTTGTATTTGGTTCAAATGAATTTAATATTTCTGATGACTATGATGTATTTTATGTTATTAGTTCAGACAATAATTATACAACTCTTTTAGCAGATAAATGTTTAAGTAGTTCGGGTAAACAAGTTATGTTAAATCAAGCTATTCAAAAAGTAACTTTTTCTAGTTCACCATATTGGAGGGAAGAAGGATTTGATGAAAGAGCAGAAAATCAATATTTTAATCTTCCTCTTCAAAGCAATAAATTTATTTATAAATCAGATAGTAATATTTCTCATGTAGCAGGTCCAATTGAAAGTTATGTAAATAGTCTTGATAAATATGGTATTAATATTTTATCATCCAGACTAATGACTATTGGGGAATATGGCCTTGTAAGTAGGAGTAATTCAAGTTTTATATTGGATGGATGTAGTGATTTCTGGTTAGCTTCTTCTAAAATTCAGTATAATGCTTCCTCTGATTTATCTGGTGAAGTTGAGCAAGTTGATTCTGTAGTCAATTCAGAATTAGTTTCATCATTATATTCAGAACAACATGGAATTAGACCTGTAATTGTTGTTCCAACATATCAATTAAGATAGGAGGACTTATGAAAAAAATAAAGAAATTAAAAGGAATTAATAAGATATATATCGTTGTACCCTTAATAGTTTTCCTATCTTTATTTCTTATAGTTTTAGGAGTTTATTCTATTACTTTGAAAAATAAGAAGTATGATGAAAATAATTATAATTTTTATAGAATTGTTCCTGGAGATAAAAAATTAAAAGATGAAAATACTATAACAAGTGATAAATTATCTTACCCACATTGTATTAATGATTTGTGTGTTGAAAATGTAATTGTACATAGTGGTAATTCTATTGGAAGAGTTGATTATACAGTTAGAAATAAATCTAATGAAACTTTAAATGGGTACTTAAAATTAGTTTTTAATGATAGAAATGTTATTATATTTTACAATGTAGATGGTAATTCTACATTTAAATCTGTAGCCCAATATAATGGCTTTACTATTGAAAATGTTGATGATTATTCATTAGAATATTTGAATGATAAGGATTTACAACTAATTACTGTTAATTAAAAAGAAAAAGTAAATTTACTTTTTCTTTTTATATACAAATATTTTATTTTTTGATAAAATTATAATAGGTGAGGCTTATGAATATTAAAAGATTAGCATATGTTATAATGACACTTAGTTTTGTAATGATAATGGGTGGAGGTGTTTCTTCATTTATTATTGGTTTAAAAGCTGATAGAGTTGAGACTAATAAAAGAATTGTTGAGGTAAATGATGAATTCGAGACTTTTAATAATAATACAACAGCTTTTGAAAATTTTAGAGATGAATTTTATAATGTTGTTTTAAATAATATATATTTTGATACAATGTTTAATGATGATATTAACGTTAAAAATAAATTATCAAACTATGAGAATTTAGTTGATGAGTTAACTAAGAATACTGAAAAAATGAAAAGTTTATGTGATGATGTTTATTATCCAGATAGTAGTGTAAATAGTAAATGTAATAATTATAAAAGTATTTATGAGCAAGTAATTAACTTTTTTGTTGCTGATGTTAAAGTTTATAATGATAATATTGATAAATATAATGAATATCAAGAGAGTTTAGGTTCTGTTTTAAGACTTCAACATTATACAACTGAAAAGAAATTAGTTGATTATAATGGTGATGGTAAATTTGAAGGTAAAGAGGAATAAAATATGTTTAAGAAGAAAGTAAAAGTAAAATATAAGTGGCCTATTGGTAGAAAAATTGTTTCTATTATTTGTGCTGTTTATATACTTGGTTTTTCTTCTTTTTTATTTCTTTTTTATGGACCATGGGATGGTTTTAGAGATTTTTGGATTACTAGTGCAATGACTACAATGACACATCAATATTTAGCTAAATGGTTTTATGATGATAATTATATTCAAAAAGTATTAGAAAGAAATAGTGTTGTTGAAGTTAATGAAATTAGTGATCCGAATCAAATCAATTTTAAAAAATATACAACTACAATTTATAGAAATGAATATGAAAAAGATGTTTTAACAAAGGATCCTGGAAATGATTTATATAAAGTAATTAATATTAGTGGTACAAGATATCAAGGTTTTTTAGTTGTTATATATGATCCTTCTAGAATTCATATTGCTACAACTGCTCATTTGGGTGTAAGAGGAGAATCTATTCTTACTGTTAGTGAAAGAGAAGGTGCAATTATTGCTATGAATGCTGGGGCTTTTTATGATCCGGATTGGAATGGAAATGGTGGGCTTCCTCACGGGACAGTAATTTCATATGGTAAAGTTGTTAGTGATTACGATGATCCTGGAGTTGGTGGAGGATTTATTGGTTTTACTAATGAAGATAAATTTATTTTAGGTAATATGACTAAAGAAAAAGCTCTTGAAACCGGATATCGTGACGCAGTTGAATTTGGACCGTATTTAATAGTAAATGGAAAGAGAAGCTTTTTCAAAGGCAATGGTGGTTGGGGAATAGCACCTCGTACTGCTATAGGTCAAAGAAAAGACGGAATTGCTTTGTTTTTGGTTATAAATGGTAGACTTGCCACTAGTATTGGAGCAGATATGATTGATCTTACTGATATTATGGAGAGATATGGGGCTTATAATGCTGCAAACTTAGATGGTGGTTCATCTTCTGAGTTGGTTATTAATAATAAAATTATTAATACTCCAGTTGCTGGTGGTGAAAATGGTCTTAGAACAATGTCTACTTTTTGGATTGTTAAGTAATATTTTTAGTGTATAATATAGACATTGGGAGATGATTCTATGGATTTGATTAGTACATGTAATAGTATAGAACTATCAAATTTTTTGACTATTGTTAAAAGAGTACTTTTATTAATTCAAATTATTGGTCCTATTCTTTGTATAATTGGACTTATATTATCTTTTATTAATATTGTTAATAATCCTGAAGATAAAAAAGAAAGTAAAAAAATTTTTAATAAATTAATTTCATTAATTCTTTTGTTTTTTATTCCACTTTTGGTTAATGCTGTTATGGGGCTATTAGGAACTAGTACTAATTTAAGTAGTTGTTGGAATAATTCTTCTGATGTTATTAAACAAAGTGATACTTATATTTCTACAGAGGGAACTAATTCTAAATCTTCTGTTATTTCATCAACTGATGAATATGAAAATGGTGTTGAAAAACCAAAAGAAGAAGAAGATAATAATAATAGTAATAGTAATAGTAATAGTAATAGTAATTCTAGTAGTACTTCTGTTAGTAGAGTTGTATTTATTGGTGATTCTAGAACTGTTCAAATGTATGCTTACCTAACTAATGATTGGAATGGAGCTAATTATTCTAGTGGTGGTATTCATGAAGTTGGTGATGATGTATTTATAGCTCAAGGTAGTATGGGTCTTAACTGGATGAAAAGTACTGGTATACCTGCAGCTAGAAAATATCTATCTCCTGGAACAGCAGTTGTTATTTTGATGGGTGTTAATGATTTAACTAATTCAAATAAATATATTGATTATATAAATGAAAATATTTCTTCTTGGACTGAGAGTGGAAGCAAGGTATATTATTCAACTGTTACTCCTTGTAATGGAAAATATAGTCATTTAAATTCATCAATTGCATCATTTAACTCTAAAATTAAATCTTCTCTTCCAAGCAGTGTTAAGATTATTGATACTAATAGTTATTTAACATCTAATGGATTTGATACTACTGATGGTCTACATTACAATAAAGATACATCTAATAAAATATATCAGTATATAAAAAGTAATTTGTAAGTCTTGTACTTACATTTTTTATTTGATATAATGTTCAAAGATGGAGAATAGATATGGCAAAGAGAAGTAAAAAAAATCAAAAGAAAAGACAAAAGAAAAAACATCTAATAGGCAAAAAAGAGTTTATTTTTAATTTTTTAAGTTTAACTATTCTTATTGGTATAGGTATGTACTTTGGTTATAGAAGTTTATATTATTATAGTAAACAAAATATAAAGTATGAAGAAGAGGCACAAACTTTAAATGGTACTATTATTAATAATGTTGAAGTTGTTAAGGATGATAGTGTTGGACTTCATAGAGATAATGATGGGTACTATTACAAAGGAAATGTTGAAAATAATTATGTTTTTTTTGCTAATAGATTATTTAGAATAATTAGAATTAATAATGATAATACAGTAAAATTAATAAGTGATGATCTAGTTAGTTCTTTTATGTTTGGAGAGACTCCTAAATATAATGAGTCTAATGTTAGAAATTGGTTAACTACAACAGATAGTGTAGTATCAGGTATTTATTATAATACAATACCAACCCCACAAAATTTTTTAGTAAAAACAAGTTATAGTGAAGATACTTTAAGTAATGATAAGATTGATTATAGTAAAAATATTGTTAGTGATTATATTACTACTTTAACTGTTCATGATTATATTTTATCTAATGGAATGAATGGCTTTTTAAATAATGGTAAGATGTTCTTTTTATTAGGTTTAGAAGATAATGAAAACATTTATGTTGATGAAGATGGAAGTATACAAAAGTGTGATAGTTTAGAGGGATATGGAATTCGTGCTGTTATTACATTGAAGAAAAATACACCTATAAGTGGTGGAGATGGTACTAAGGATAATCCTTATGTTATTAATCAAGGTGAAAATAAAAATTTTGTTGATAGTTATGTAAGATTAGGTAATGATTTATGGAAAGTATCTTATGAAGATACTAATAATTTAAGACTTTATTTAGCTGGATATATATCATTTGATGGTGTTGAGTATGTTAGAAATTATGGAAATGATACCAGTGTATTTGACACTACTGATAAAAAAAGTCTTGCCTTTTATTTAAATAATGATTATTATAATAGCTTGTTGTATTCATCAGTTATTAATGATTCTGAATTTTATATTGGTGAAATAAGTGATGATTTAGGATATAATTTTATTAATATATATAATGATAAAGTTACGTGTAAAGTTGGATTATTAAATATTTTTGATTATGTTTCTTATGATTTTAATGATTATTTTCATATTAATAAAACATCGTCTGTAGGAAGTATTCAATATACAACTATGTCTAATGGTTTATTGGGTGAGGCTTCAATTACTGATATGAAGCATATAGTTCCCGTTATATCTATAAAAAAAGAAGTAATAAAAAGTGGTTCTGGATTGGTTAATGATCCATATGTTGTGGAGTGATTAGATGAAAAAGAAAGCGAAAACTAAATTAAAAAAGAAGATTTCTTTTAAATTAAGTAAATTTACTTTTTTAATTTTTTTATTAGATTTAGCTGCAGTTAGTGGTATTGTTATGATTAATAATGATAGTTTTAAGAATTTTTGGATTCCAACTGCACTTACTACTAAGTCTCATCAATATCTTGCATATATGTTATATGATGAAGATGAAGTTAATAAGATAATGAGTGAAAATTATATTGAAAAAAATACAGAAGTTATTAATCTTGACGAAATAGTTATCGGTAATACTAAGGAAAAAGCTCACTATTCTTCTAAATATGAAGAAGAGTTATTTACACGAGATGAAGGTAACGATGTTTATAAGATTATTAGATTGGAAGAATCTAGATATAAAGGTTATTTAACTGTTATATATGATCCTAGTGATGTTGAGCTTGCTGTATCATCAAAACTTGGTAAGGCAGGTCAATCTGTTAATACTTTAGTAAAAAATAATCAAGGATTAGTTGGTATTAATGGTGGTGGATTTGAAGATTTAGATGGATGGGGTAATGGTTCAATTCCTTATGGTTCTATTATTAAGGATGGACAACTTATTTGGACCCATTCTGGAGGATCTGGTGGTTTAATTGGATTTACAAAAGATCATAAAATGTATTTAACAGATAAATCTCCTGAAGAAGCTATTGCTGATGGTATGGATGAGGCTGTTGAATTTGGACCTAACCTTATTGTTAATGGTAAAGTAAGTACTATTCATGGTGATGGTGGTTGGGGAATTGCTCCTAGAACAGTAATTGCTCAGCGTAAAGATGGTGTTGTTTTATTCTTAGTTATTGAAGGAAGACTTCCTGGATATAGTGTTGGAGCATCGATGAATGATGTTATTGATATATTACTTAGATATAAAGCTTATAATGCGGCTAATTTAGATGGTGGTGCTTCAAGTACTATGAGTGTAGAAGGAAAGTTATGGAATAGACCTAGTGCAGGAGGAGAATATGGTGGAAGAACTGTATCAAACGCTTGGATTGTTACAAACAGACAAGGAAAGCCTGCAAAAGCACCTGTTAAAGTAAAATAGAAGAAGTGATTCTTCTTTTTTTTTGTTGTAAAATAACGATTATTATGTTATAATATGCATTACGAAAAAGGGGTGTTTATATGAGAAAATATATTGTTAGTGATTTACATGGTGCAGGTGAAGCCTATGATTCTATAATGGGGTATCTTGAAAATGTACTATTAACAGGTGAAGAAGTAGAATTATTTATTAATGGTGATTTAATCGATAGAGGATTAGATAGTTTTAGAATGCTTATAGATGTTATTAATAGATGTAATGGTTCTGGTAAAATAAAAGTTCATTATTTGGCTGGAAATCATGAACTTTTGATGTATGAAGCTGCTTTAGAAAGAGATATAAATGGTAAGTTTCCATTTGTAAATGATTGGTCTCTTAATGGTGGCTTTGTTCTTGATGAGGATTTAAAAAAATTAAAGAAGTCTGAAGTTGACAAAATTGTAGAATTTATTGGTAATTTGGATATTTATCATAAATTTGATGAAATCGTTGGTAATAAAAAATTATTATTAGTGCATGCACAAGCTCCTATTGATGTATATGATAATTGTCATATGCATTTAAGAGATAACGATGAATCTGTTTATAAAGCTCTTTGGACTAGAAAAGATAATGGATTTTTTTCTCCAAAAATTGGAAAAGATGGGTTTTTAACAATTATTGGTCATACTCCTAATAGAGAAGGTAACGGATTATTTTATATGCCTGGTGAGTCTGTAATAAATATTGATGGTGGATGTTCTTCTTTTGTATGTAGTGATTTTGATTGTGATCATATACCTGTTGTTGAAATTAAAGATGGGTATTTAGAAGTGCTTATTTTTAATCATAATAATGAAATAATTAATGGTTTTTATTTTGATGGTGAATTTAGAAAAATGAGTGAACTTGATTTAAATAAAAGAAGAATATTTATAGATCATACATATGATAATTGTCGTGAAGAGTCTAAAAGAAAAATAAAAGCATACTTTGGTTAAAAATACAATTAAATTCCTCTTGAAGTAAATTATTAATTTAACTATAATTAATATATAAGATAAATATTAGGAGGAAGAAAAATTGAAAAAGATAATGGATGGTAATGAAGCGGCTAGTTACGTTTCATATAATTTTACAGAAGTTGCTGGAATATATCCAATAACACCAGCATCTCCTATGGCAGAACTTACTGATAAATGGAGTAGTGAAGGTAAGCTTAATTATTTTGATACTCCAGTTAAAGTAGTGGAAATGGAGTCTGAAGCCGGTGCTGCAGGTATGGTTCATGGTTCTCTTCAAGCAGGATGTCTTACAACAACATATACTGCTAGTCAAGGATTACTTTTAATGATACCTAATATGTATAAAATAGCAGGTGAATTACTTCCTTGTGTAATTAATGTTGCAGCAAGAAGTTTAGCTACACATGCTTTATCTATTTTTGGTGATCATCAAGATGTTTATGCTGCGAGAAGTACAGGTTTTGCTATGCTTGCATCTTCATCAGTTCAACAAGTAATGGATTTAACTGGTGTTGCACACTTATCTGCAATTAAGGGTAGTGTTCCATTTATGAATTTCTTTGATGGATTTAGAACTAGTCATGAATTGCAAAAGGTTGAAGTAATTGACACTGATAAGTTAAAAAAATTAATTGATGAAAAAGCTTTACTTGAATTTAGAAATAGGGCAATGAATCCTAATAAGCCAACTATTAGGGGAACTGCTCAAAATGAAGATATTTATTTCCAAGCTACTGAAGTTAGAAATACATATTATGATAAAATTCCAGATATTGTTAATGATTATATGAGTAAAATTAATAGAATAACTGGAGAAAATTATCAACCTTTTAATTATTATGGTAATCCTAATGCTACAAAAGTTATTGTTGCAATGGGATCTGTTTGTGAAACAATTCGTGAAACAGTTGATTATTTATATTCACAAAAAAACGAACCTGTTGGTTTATTAGAAGTACATTTATATAGACCATTTAGTACTAAGTATTTTATGAATGTATTACCTAAGACTGTTAAAAAGATTGCTGTACTTGATCGTACAAAAGAACCAGGTGCAAGTGGAGAACCTTTATACTTAGATGTTATTAAAACAATTAAAGATACTGATTCACGTGTTAATGTATATGGTGGTAGATATGGTTTATCTAGCAAGAATACAACACCTGCTATGATTAAAGGTGTATACGATTTCTTAGATACAAGAGATGTACATACTAATTTTACTGTAGGTATTGTTGATGATATAACTAATTTAAGTATTCCATATGATGAGAAGTTTATGTTACCTAGTAACAATGCAGAATTCTTAATTTATGGGTATGGTAGTGATGGTATGGTATCTGCTTCTAAAGATATTATGAAAATTACTGGTACTTATACTAATGCCTATGTTCAAGGTTATTATCAATATGATTCTAAAAAGAGTGGTGGAGTTACTATCTCTAATTTGAGATTTGGTAAAGAACCAATTAAATCTACTTATTATGTTGAAAAAGCAAATATTATTGTTTGTACCAAAGACTCTTATTTAAAACGTTTAAAGATGTTAGATAAAATTGTTGATAAGGGTGTATTTATTTTAAATACAAGTTATAGTCCTGATGAAGTACTTGCTCTTATGACAAGTCATGATAAAAAGATACTTCAAAAGAAAAATATAAAAATGTTTGTAGTTGATGCTAATAAGATTGCTAGTGAATGTGGTCTTCCTGGAAAAATTAGTACAATTATGGAAACAATTATATTTAAACTTGGTAAAATTGTTGATTTTAATTTTGCAATCGAAAAAATCAAAGAAAATTTAACTACTAAGTTTGCTAATAAAGGTGGAGGAATTGTTGAGAAAAATATAAAAGCAATTGATTCATCTTTAGAATGTTTAGTTCCTGTTAAAATTCCTAATGTTGATTTTGATGATGAAATTCAAAAGAAGAAAAGTTTATTTGAAGTAATTGATTCTATGGAAGGTGATTCTCTTCCTGTTAGTAGTTTTGTTAAATTACCAAATGGTGAGTTTGAGGCTGGAACTTCTAAACTAGATAAGAGAGATAGTAGTGAGGTTGCACCTTGTTATAATAGTGAAAACTGTATTGGATGTAATATGTGTAGTTTGGTGTGTCCACATGCTGTTGTTAGACCTTTCTTATTAGATGCTAAGGAAGAAATGGATGCTCCTGAATCAGTTCAAAAACAATTGATTCCTGCAAATATTAAAGATAAGGATTATAAATTTACAATTGGTGTAAGTTTACCTGATTGTACAGGTTGTGGTTTATGTAGTGAAGTTTGTCCTGGTAAGAAGGGTGAAAAAGCTCTTATTATGAAGATGAAACATGAACTTTTAAATGAGAAAAAGGATGAAGAATATAAATATTTATTCAACGAAGTAAAAGAAAAAGAAAATGTTATGCCAACTAATACAGTTAAAGGTAGTCAATTTAAGAAACCTAAGTTTGAATTCCCTGGGGCATGTGCTGGATGTGGTGAAACTCCTTACTTAAAACTTTTAACTCAATTATTTGGAGATAGAATGATTGTTGCAAACGCAACTGGATGTTCTTCTATTTATGGTGCAAGTACACCATCTATGCCTTATTCAATTCCATGGGCTAACTCTTTATTTGAAGATAATGCTGAATTTGGATTTGGTATGAGAGTTGCAGATATTGCTATGAAGAATCAAATTAAGACAATTATTAAGAATAATATTGATTTGGTTAAGAAGAGCGAATTAGATATTTATAATGCTTATTGTGATGAGGTTAATGAAGAAACTTCTAATGCATTACTTGAAGTTGTTTCTGAAACTCGAATTGATAAATTAAGAGAATTGAAAGATTTCATAGCTCCTAAATCTGTATGGATGATTGGTGGAGATGGATGGGCTTACGACATTGGTTATAATGGTATTGATCATGTCCTTGCTAATAGTGAAAATGTTAATATTTTAGTTCTTGATACAGAGGTTTATTCAAATACTGGTGGTCAAGCTTCTAAGTCTACAAGAACTGGTGCTGTTGCAAAATTTGCAGCTAGTGGTAAAGTTACTGCTAAGAAGAACTTAGCTAAAATGGCTTTGTCTTATCCACATGTTTATGTTGGTACTATTTCATTAGGTGCTAATCCAATGCAAGCTATTAAGGTTATGAAAGAAGCTGAGGCATATGATGGACCATCTATCATAATTGCTTATGCTCCTTGTATTGCTCAAGGTATTATTAAAGGTATGAAAAATAGTATTAACGAGGAAAAAGCTGCCACTGAGTCTGGTTACTTCCCATTATTCCATTATAATCCAGAAAATGGTGAGTTTAAATTAGATAGTAAGGCTGATTTTACTAAGTACGAAGAATTTACTCAAGGTGAAGATAGATATAGATCTTTAAGTAAATTAAATAAAGATGGAGATAAATTATTAGATCAAAATAAAACTCAAGCTGAGGCAACTTTTAATTATTATGAGTCGCTTCAAAACAAAGCTGAATAGGAAAAATATGCATATTTGCATATTTTTCTTTATTTTTTAGACTATTTGTGGTATAATGTAGGCAATTAATGAGGGGGTTATAATATGATTATGAAAGATGAAAAACATAAAACAGGATTATCTTATATGGATGATTTAAATGACTTTGATGAGTATGATGATGATGATGATAAAACAACAGAAACTGAAGTTATTGTAGAAGATGTTGATGATGATGATTATGATTCAGATATCGAAGATGTAAAAACAGTTAAAGTTCATAAAAATAAAAAAGAGGAAAAACCTACAATTTATCCAATCTTATCTTTTATTGCTACTTGGTTTATTAGAATTGGAATTGCTGTTGGAATAGTATTATTTATATTTTTTGTAATTACTTTAAAGATAAAAACATTATTCTTATTCTTACTTGGATTAGTAGTAGCATTCTTCTTTGGATATTTCTTTATGTATTGTTTAGATATTATTTTTACTAAGTAATAAAAAAAAGCTATTAATTGATATTAATAGCTTTTTTATTTTATATTTTATTTTTAACATAAAAAAAGATGCCGGCCACATCTTTTTTAATTTTTAATCTAAGAAGCGGAACCCCCTGAGGTCCGCTTCCAAAAAGAATAAAAAGGGGTTGGCTAGTGTGATACTAGCGACCAATTCGCCTAA
>AUXO010301332.1_pt1 | contig 14351 bp, 12 predicted proteins | sample 768731 | NCBI WGS metagenome assembly AUXO01 (sample SAMN02715735, study PRJNA202380) | gut metagenome | biome: sheep rumen | host: Ovis aries | place: New Zealand: Palmerston North | reverse complement strand
CCTGCTGGCCGGCGGCATGCTGGAACTGATACGCCTGAACGGCGGCATTAGCTACCTGACCGTCCTGCTCACCAGCCACCTGAAAGGCAAGCGGGGCGGGGAGCTCAGCATCGGGTTCCTGGTGTTCCTGGCCGACCTCTGCACGGCCAACAATACCGTGGCCATCATTACGGTGGGGCCGATAGCCAACAACATAGCCACTCGTTTCGGAATAGACAAACGGAAGAGCGCCAGCCTGCTGGACACCTTCAGCTGCTTTGCCCAAGGCCTGATACCCTACGGAGCCCAGATGCTGATGGCTGCCGGACTGACAGGTCTGGCCCCCACGGAAATCCTGATTTACCTGTACTATCCGTTCGCCCTGGGCGTGACCGCCATCCTGAGCGTACTGCTTCGATACCCCCGAAAATACAGCTAAGCACGGTGCATTTTAAGGAAATTTAAAATTATTTCCACTTTTAATGTGCTTATAATTAGAATTATTTGTATCTTTGCACCCCGAATCGATTTTCGGCTTGAACTATGGAGAATCTGTCCGCCTATCAGATCAATCTGCTGAACCTGAGGGAAAATACCTTAGCGAAAGACTATCAGATTGATGATCAGTTCTTTGCGGCTGTGGAGAGTCCGGAAGTGACACAAGGCAGCCTGAAGACCCACCTTTTATTAAAAAAGATGGCTGATGGGTCCTTTGAGCTCACTCTGAGTACCAAAGGCACTGTGAAACTCATTTGTGACCGCTGTCTGGATGAGATGGATCAGGAGATAGACACAGAGAACACCCTGAAAATCAAGTGGGGAACCGAATACTCGGAGGATGACGACACCCTCACCGTTTCCGAAAGGGAAGGCCTGGTAGACGTATCATCCTTCATTTACCAGTTCATTATGCTGGACATCCCTATCAAACATGTGCATGCACCTGGGAAATGCAACGCAGAAATGATGGATAGATACAAACATCTGGCGGTCCGAAGGCTTGATGGGGAAGAGGCAGAAGAACTAGGCAATGAGGATGAGGAAGATGCCGGAGAGAGTGGTAGGATAGATCCGAGATGGAGTGAATTATTGAAAATAAAAAAATAACCAAATTAAAGCTTTAAGAAAATGGCACATCCTAAAAGAAGACAAGGTAACACTAGAACTGCAAAGAGAAGAACTCATGATGTAGCAGTGGCTCCAACACTGGCAGTTTGTCCTAATTGCGGTGAGTACTACGTTTACCACACTGTATGCCCAGCATGCGGCTACTACAGAGGTAAGGTGGCTATCGTAAAGGAAGAGGCTATCTGATTCAAGACAAGACATGAGCCCGGGAACAGACGTGTTCCCTGGCTTCATTTGTTTCTAAGAAATAGGATTTTACATGGAAAAGATACATGCGGTAATTACGGGTATAGGCGGTTATGTGCCTGACTACGTGCTTACTAACGAGGAGCTCTCTCATATGGTGGATACCAATGATGAGTGGATCATGACTCGTATAGGTGTGAAGGAACGCCGTATTTTGAAGGAGGAAGGTCTGGGTGCGTCCTACATGGGCCGCAAGGCAGTGAAGCAGTTGCTGCAGAAGACCGGCGTGGATCCAGAGAAGATAGACGCTGTGATTTTCTCTACCTCTACCCCCGACTACCATTTCCCTTCTTGTGCATCCATCATTGTGGGCAAGTGTGGACTGAAGAATGCGTTCGCTTTTGAATACTCTGCTGCCTGCTGTGGATTCCTCTATGCGGTGGACACTGCATCGGCCCTGATAGAAAGCGGAAGATACAAGAAAATCATTGTGGTAGGCTCCGACAAGATGTCGTCTGTAGTGAACTACAAAGACCGTCAGACCTGTCCAATCTTCGGTGACGGTGCTGCAGCCGTGCTGATAGAGGCTACCTATGAGGAATTTGGCCAGATGGACTCTTACCTGAAGTGCGACGGAATAGGACTTCCATTCTTGCACCTGGCAGCCGGCGGTTCTGTATGCCCACCATCTTACTTCACCATAGACAATGGCATGCACTACATCCATCAGGAGGGACGTACCGTGTTTAAATATGCGGTGACCAACATGAGCGACTGCAGTGCTAAGATCTGTGAGCGCAACGGCTTGACCGGTGATGACATTGCCTGGGTAATACCTCATCAGGCTAACGTACGCATCATTGAGGCTGTGGCTAAGCGCCTGGATGTACCTATGGAAAAGGTGATGCTGAGCATTAGGCACTACGGAAACACCAGTTCCGCTTCCATTCCGCTCTGCCTCTGGGACTATGAGCCGCAGTTGAAGAAGGGCGATAACCTCATCTTCACTGCATTCGGTGCCGGATTCGTGTACGGAGCGTCCTATCTGAAGTGGGGTTACAATGGTGACGGAACAGACAAGGTAGAAGTCATCGACTGACAAAACCAAAATCAAAACAAATAACACCTAAGAACGCATTCCTCAATCCAATCATTGACCAATGCGTTCTTTTATTTCAAGACTATGCATAAGGCAGGATTTGTGAATATAGTAGGCAACCCCAACGTGGGCAAGTCCACCCTGATGAATCAGCTGGTGGGGGAACGCATCTCCATAGCCACCTTCAAGGCGCAGACCACAAGGCACCGCATCATGGGAATAGTGAACACCCCAGAGATGCAGATTGTGTTCTCTGACACCCCAGGCGTGCTGAAACCCAACTACAAGCTGCAGGAATCCATGCTGCAGTTCTCTCAGAGTGCCCTGGTGGATGCCGACGTGCTGCTGTATGTGACCGACACGGTGGAGCAGGCCGACAAGAACGAAGAGTTTGTGGAGCGGGTGCGTGGACTGCAGGTGCCGGTGCTGGTGCTCATCAACAAGATAGACCTGAGCAACCAGAAAGAGCTGGGCGACCTGGTGGAGAAGTGGCACGAACGCCTGCCGAACGCAGAGATTATCCCTATCTCTGCCACCAACAAGTTCAACGTGGATGTGGTGATGAAACGCATTCAGGAACTGCTGCCCGATTCACCTCCATTCTTCGACAAAGACCAGTGGACCGACAAGCCCGCACGCTTCTTTGTGACGGAGATTATCCGGGAGAAGATTCTGCTGTATTACGACAAAGAGATACCGTATGCCGTGGAGGTATCCGTGGAACGCTTCAAGGAAGACGACAAGAAGATTGTGATAGACGCCGTGATTTACGTGGAGCGGGAAAGCCAGAAGGGCATCATCATCGGCCATCAGGGAGTGGCCATCAAGAAAGTGATGACCGAGGCACGCAAGGAGCTGGAACGCTTCTTCGGGAAGAACGTGTTCCTGAAAAGCTTTGTGAAAGTAGACAAGGACTGGCGCAGCAACGACAAGGAGCTGAAGAACTTTGGGTACAACCTGGAGGACTAGGAGCCAGACCCGATAGAGGAGGGGCGTGAGCCCTGGATTATTAACCCAAGATGTAAAAGAAAATGGGAAATTTAGTAGCGATTGTAGGCCGACCCAATGTGGGAAAGTCTACGCTGTTCAACCGACTGACTCAGACGCGCCAGGCCATTGTAAGTGAAGTGGCCGGAACAACCCGCGACCGCCAGTATGGCAAGTGCGAGTGGGGCGGCAAAGAGTTCTCTGTAGTCGATACAGGCGGTTGGGTAGTCAACTCGGATGATATTTTTGAAGGCGAAATCCGGAAGCAGGTGAAACTGGCCATCGACGAGGCCGACGTGATCCTGTTTGTGGTGGATGTGGAGAATGGCGTGACCGACCTGGACGATGAGGTGGCCTCTATTCTGCGCCGTTCCAAGACCCCCGTGATTCTGGTAGCCAACAAAGTGGACAACAACAACCAGCAGTATGCTGCGGCAGAGTTCTACTCCCTGGGCCTGGGTGAGCCCTACTGTATCTCCGCCTTGAGCGGAAGCGGCACCGGAGACCTGCTGGACCTGATTCTAAGTAAGTTCACCCAAAAGATGGATGAGGTGGTGGAGGAGAACATCCCCCGATTCGCCGTGGTGGGACGTCCTAACGCAGGTAAGTCCTCCATTGTGAATGCCTTCATCGGTGAAGAGCGTCACGTGGTGACCGACATAGCCGGTACGACCCGCGACTCCATCTATACGAAATACGACAAGTTCGGCTTCCAGTTCTACCTGGTGGACACTGCCGGAATACGTAAGAAGAACAAGGTGAGCGAAGACCTGGAGTTCTACAGCGTGATGCGTGCCATACGCGCCATAGAGAACTCCGACGTATGTATCCTGATGCTGGATGCCACCCGCGGTATAGAAGGACAAGACCTGAATATCTTCTCCCTGATACAGCGCAACCAGAAAGGTCTGGTGGTGGTAGTGAACAAGTGGGACCTGGTGGAAGACAAGACCGAGAAGGTGCTGAAGACTTTTGAGAATGCCATTCGCGAGCGCCTGGCACCCTTCAGCGACTTCCCCATCATCTTTGCCTCTGCCCAGACCAAGCAGCGCATCTTCAAGGTGCTGGAGAGTGCCGAGCAGGTTTACAAGAACCGTCAGTGCCGTATCCCTACCGCCCGCCTGAACGAAGAGATGCTGCCACTGATAGAGGCCTATCCGCCACCATCAAACAAAGGCAAGTATATTAAGATAAAGTACTGTACGCAGCTTCCGAACACCCAGATTCCTTCTTTCGTGTTCTTTGCCAACCTGCCACAGTACGTGAAAGAACCATACCGCCGCTTCCTGGAGAACCAGATACGCCAGCGCTGGAACCTGAGCGGTACACCGATTAACATATTCATTCGTCAGAAATAATGAAGAAGAACATTGTAGTGGGACTGCTGGGCCTGTTCCTGTTCTGCGCCTGCGGACCAGGTAAGCCCGGAGATGCATTCCTGGATTATCTGAACGATGCCATAGAGGGCAACATCAACGGACTGGCCAAGAATTACTGCAGGGACGGGCAGGCTCTGACCACCAGTCAAGACAGCTTGAACCAGGTAATTATGCAAGACTATCAGAAGTACCTGGAAGAGAAATATCAAGGCCTGAAGAGGGTAGAAGTGGTACGCGACTCCCTGTATGAGGAAGGCCAGAAAGCCGACATCCGTGCCCGACTGATTTTCAATGACGGCAAGGAAGAGGAAGTGGAATACGAGATGGATTTGGTAGATGGACGATGGATGATTAACCTGCTGATGTAGCAGGTTAATCTTTTTTTATTTGATAATGATGTGGTCTTTGACCTGACGGAGCATATCGGACGCAAAGACAAAGTGTTCCAGGTGCTCATTGCTAGAGTGGACTACATCATATTTGGTACCTTCCCATTCCTTGATGCCTTCGCGCAGGAAGATGATGTGGTCTCCAATACCCAGCACAGAGTTCATGTCGTGCGTATTGATGATGGTGGTCATCTGGTACTCCTCGGTGATGTCGTGAATCAAGGCATCGATGACCAGCGAAGTCTTCGGGTCCAGACCGGAGTTCGGCTCATCGCAGAACAGGTATTTCGGGTTCATGGCGATGGCACGGGCAATGGCCACACGCTTCTGCATACCACCCGAGATTTCCCCCGGGAACTTATTGTCCGTACCCTCCAGGTTGACACGGCTCAGACAGAACTGGGCACGTTTCTTACGCTCCTTGAACGTCCATCCGGAGAACATATCCAGCGGGAACATCACATTGTCCAGGATACTGAGGGAATCGAAGAGAGCGGCGCTCTGGAAAATCATACCCATCTTTTGGCGCAGCTTCATCTTATCCTCCTTCTTCAGCCGGGTGAAATTGATTCCGTCATAGAGAATCTCACCGTCGGAAGGATCCAGCAGACCCACAATGTTCCGCATGAGGACCGTCTTACCCGAACCACTCTGACCGATAATCAGATTCGTCTTACCCTCTTGGAAAGTGGCGCTGATACCACGCAACACTTCCTTGCCGTAGAACGACTTATGTACATCTTTCAGTTCAATCATCAGGTCAGGATTTGAGTAAGGAACATATCAGAGAAAAGAATAAGCACACTGCTGGAGACCACGGCGCTGGTGCTGGCACGGCCCACTTCCACGGAACCGCCCTCTACATTGTACCCCCAGTAGGATGCCACACTGGCGATGATGAAGGCGAAGAAGAACGACTTGATGATACCGCACCACACGAACCACTCCTTGAACGAATACTGCAGACCATAGGTCAGGTCGGTCTGATTAATGATGCCCCCGATCCAGGAGCAGCAATAGGCACCAATGATGCCCGCAAAGATACTGAACGTGGTGAGCAGCGGAATCATGGTAAGAAGACCCATGATCTTCGGGAAAATGAGGTAATTGGCCGAGTTCACACCCATGATTTCCAAGGCATCGATCTGCTGGGTGACCCTCATGGTACCCAGCTCAGAGGCAATGTTGGACCCTACCTTACCCGCCAGGATAAGACACATGATGGAAGAAGAGAACTCCAGCAGCATAATCTCACGAGTGACATAACCCGTAACAAAACGAGGCATCCAGGCAGACTGAATGTTCACCTTGATCTGGATACAGATAACTGCTCCGATGAAGAAAGAAATCAGAAGGACGATACCGATGGAGTTGATACCCAGCTGTATCATTTCCAGTCGGTAAGAACGCAGGAACATGTGCCACCGCTGCGGGATGGCAAAAGTGCGCCCCATGAGCTGGAGATACCTTCCAAAATGACTAAGCCAATTTAAAATGAACATTTTTCCTTTATTTTTTGGCAAATTTATAGAATTTCTGTCAAAATAAGATAAAGAGAGGAACACTTTTTGTCTGCTGCCACTGAAATTACCCACAATTTTCTTAATTTTGTACCCAAATTAAAAAGAGATGGAAGGACAAAACCAGGAAACACCCCAGAAGGAAGATAAAATGGTGCTGAGCACCCGAGGTCTGGTGAAAGTATACGGCAAACGCACGGTAGTGAATGACGTATCGTTCAACGTGTGCCAAGGAGAGATAGTGGGACTGCTGGGCCCGAACGGAGCCGGAAAGACCACCTCGTTCTACATGACCACCGGACTGATAGTGCCGAATGCCGGCCACATCTACCTGGACCATGGGGAGCTGAGCCACGAGATAACCACCTACCCGGTGTTTAAGCGTGCCAAGGCTGGAATAGGCTATCTGGCCCAGGAAGCCAGCGTGTTCCGCAAGATGAGTGTGGAAGACAACATCGCCTCTGTGCTGGAGATGACCGGTAAGCCGAAAGAGTATCAGCAGGAGATGCTGGAGAGCCTGATTTCCGAGTTCCGACTGCAGAAAGTGAGGAAGAACCTGGGCGACCAGCTTTCCGGTGGAGAGCGACGCCGTACCGAGATAGCCCGCTGCCTGGCCATAGACCCTAAGTTCATCATGCTGGATGAACCTTTTGCCGGGGTGGACCCAATAGCCGTGGAAGACATCCAGCACATCGTGTGGAAGCTGAAGGACCGGAACATCGGTATTTTGATTACCGACCACAACGTACAGGAGACCCTGTGCATTACCGACCGTGCCTACCTGCTCTTTGAAGGCCGCATTCTGTTCCAGGGCACACCGGAACAGTTGGCCACCAACGCGGTGGTGCGGGAGAAATACCTTGGCACAGGATTTGTATTAAGGAAAAAAGATTTTCAGCTGATAGACCAAGAACGTGCGGAACGTGAGATAGAGAAGGAGAAACTGAATGAGAAAGAAAACATTGTGCCCGGAGCATGAAATTTCTCTATAAAATTAGGTAATCCAAAGATAAAACGTTAACTTTGCATGCTCTTAGAAAAAAGCGCATTTTAGATAGGTATAAATCATTTATAATTTTAGATATCCAATGAATATTTCATTAGACAAAAAGACAAACGTAAGCGCTCTGCTTAACGTGGAGATTGTGGCTGCCGACTATCAGGAGGCTGTAGAGAAAGCACTGAAGAATTTCCGTAAGAATGCCAATATCCCTGGTTTCAGAAAGGGTATGGTACCTATGGGTCTGATCAAAAGACAGTACGGCGAGGCAGCTAAGGCAGAAGAAGTGAACAAGCTACTCCAGAATAAGGTTTTCGACTATATCCGCGAGAACAACGTGAACATGCTGGGTGAGCCACTCCCAAGCGAGGAGCAGGAACCAGTGGACTTTGCTGCAGCAGATGACTTCACCTTCAAGTTCGACATTGCACTGGCACCAGAATTTACCGTAGAGGTTTCTGCAAAGGATAAAGTTCCTTTCTATACCATAGAGGTGACCGACGAGATGGTGGAGCGTCAGGTAGATGCTTACAAGCAGCAGAACGGCCACATGGAAGACGTGAAGGAATACGAGGGTGGCAATGACATGATCAAGGGTATCCTGGCCGAGCTGGACGAGAACGGCAGCGTGAAGGAAGGCGGTATCCAGATTGAGCAGGCATCTGTAATGCCATCTTTCCTGAAGAACGACGAGGAGAAGGCTAAGTTCAACGGCGCTAAGGTGAACGACGTGCTCATCGTAAACCCATTCAAGGCTTATGACGGCAACGAGACAGAGCTGGCTTCCATCCTGAAGATAGACAAGGCCGAGGTGGCTAACCATCAGGGCGACTTCAGCTACCAGATAGAGCACATCAGCCGCTACGTGGCATCTGAACTGAACCAGGAAATCTTCGACCATGTATTCGGGGAAGGCAACGTGACTACCGAAGAAGACTTCAAGGCAAAAGTGAAAGAGCAGTTGGCTGCCAGCTTCGTAGACGACAGCAACTACAAGTTCATGGTAGACCTGCGCAAGGTGCTGATGGACAAGGTAGGCAAGCTGGAGTTCCCAGACGCCCTGCTGAAGCGCATTATGCTCCTGAACAACAAGGAGAAAGGTGAGGAGTATGTGAACGAGAACTACGACAAGAGCATTGAAGAACTGACTTGGCACCTGATCAAGGAACAGCTGGTAAAGGCTAACAACATCAAGGTGGACGACAAGGAAGTGAATGCGATGGCGAAGGAAGCTACCCGCGCTCAGTTTGCACAGTATGGCATGATGAACATTCCAGATGAGATGCTGGAGAACTATGCGAAGGAGATGCTGAAGAAAGAAGACACCGTGAACAATCTGGTGAACCGCGTGATAGAGAACAAGATTGCGGCTGCAGCTAAGACCCAGGTAAAACTGGACAACAAGACTGTAACCGTGGAGGAGTTCAACAAGCTCTTTGAAGCCTGATAAAGAATCCCGCAATACATAAGACATTCATACTGGGAGGAGGCACAGGCTGACCTGAGCCTCCTCCCAGTATGAATGTCTTAAAAAAGGAAACATAGAATTATGAGAAACATTAAGGACGATTTTAGAAAGTTTGCCATGGCCAATGCCGGTGTGAGCGGCATGGTGATAGACGACGTGATCAAGAGTCAGAACGGTTATCTGAACCCTTACATCCTGGAAGAGCGTCAGCTCAATGTGACCCAGCTGGATGTATTCTCCCGCCTGATGATGGACCGCATCATCTTTCTGGGAACAGAAATCAACGACTACACCGCCAACACCCTTCAGGCACAGCTGCTGTACCTGGATTCCGTGGACCCAGGCAAAGACATCAGCATTTACCTAAACTCACCAGGTGGGTCTGTATATGCCGGTCTGGGTATTTATGACACCATGCAGTTCATTACCAGCGACGTGTCAACCATCTGTACCGGAATGGCCGCATCCATGGCAGCCGTACTGCTGGTATCTGGTGCAGAGGGCAAGCGTAGCGCACTGACTCACAGCCGCGTGATGATACACCAGCCGATGGGAGGTGCACAGGGCCAGGCATCGGATATAGAGATTACAGCTCGCGAGATTCAAAAACTGAAGAAAGAACTTTACACCATCATAGCCGACCACTCACATACCCCATTTGATAAGGTATGGGCTGATTCCGACCGCGATTACTGGATGACCGCTCAGGAGGCCAAAGAGTATGGTATGATAGACGAAGTTCTCTCCCGTAAGAAATAAGTATGGCAAGAGAAAGAAAATGTAGTTTCTGCGGCCGTACGGACAGCCAGGTAAAACTGCTCATCACAGGCTTGAACGGGTACATTTGCAACGAATGTGCCCAGCAGGCGAATGAGATAGTGAAAGAAGCCCTAGGTGCCCAGCGTGCTTCCCAGGCAGGAGATATAGACTGGCAGAACCTGCCTAAGCCTAAAGAAATAAAGGAATTTCTGGACCAGTATGTGATAGGTCAGGATGAGGCCAAAAAGCACCTGTCTGTGGCAGTGTACAACCACTACAAGCGTCTGGGACAGAAAAAAATAGAAGGCGCCGACGACGTAGAGATAGAAAAGAGTAACATCATTATGGTGGGCAGCACCGGTACCGGCAAGACCCTGCTGGCACACAGCATAGCCCGCCTGCTGAACGTGCCGTTCACCATAGTAGACGCTACGGTGTTTACCGAGGCTGGCTATGTGGGCGAGGATATAGAAAGTATCCTGACCCGCCTGCTGCAGGTGTGCGACTACAACGAGGCCCGTGCAGAGCAGGGCATCGTGTTCATTGACGAGATAGACAAAATAGCCCGCAAGAGCGACAATCCAAGCATCACCCGTGATGTGAGCGGAGAAGGTGTGCAGCAGGGCCTTCTGAAACTGCTGGAAGGCAGTGATGTGCTGGTTCCACCCAACGGAGGCCGCAAGCATCCCGACCAGAAGATGATCAAGGTGAACACCAAGAACATCCTGTTCATCTGCGGCGGTGCATTCGATGGTATAGAGCGCAAGATAGCCCAGCGCCTGAACACCCATGTGGTAGGCTTCAACGCCGTGGAAAACACTGCTCAGGTAGACAAGGACAATCTGCTTCAGTACATCGTACCAGAAGATTTGAAGTCGTATGGCCTGATACCAGAGATTATAGGCCGCTTGCCGGTTCTGACCTCCCTGCAGCCCCTGGATAGGGCCGCCCTGAGGAGGATCCTTACCGAGCCGAAGAATTCCATCGTGAAACAGTACATCAAGTTGCTGGGTATGGATGGCATCAAGCTCTCCTTTGATGAAGACACCCTAGACTTCATAGTAGACAAAGCCCTGGAGTATAAGTTGGGTGCCCGAGGTTTAAGGTCCATTGTAGAGTCCATTATGCTGGATGTGATGTTTGAGATTCCATCGTCGAAGAGCAAAACCTTCAAGGTAACGTTGGAATACGCGAAGGGTCAATTAGCAAAAACGAATTTAGCAAAGCTTCAAATAGCCTGAATATCAAGCGGATAACTCAATAATGAGCTATCCGCTTTTATTTTTTTCAAAAAATTATTCCTTAAAAATTGCGAGTTTACATAAATTATCGTTAATTTTGTAAGAAGATAACTAATTGACGATATGGTAAATCACGTGAATCTGGTAAAAGAACTCAAGCATTATTTCGGCTTTGACGCCTTCAAAGGAAATCAGGAAGCTATCATTCAACACCTATTAGCAGGGAATGATACCTTCGTACTGATGCCCACTGGTGGCGGAAAATCTCTCTGCTACCAGTTGCCCTCCCTCCTGATGGAAGGGACAGCCATCGTCATCTCTCCGCTGATAGCCCTCATGAAGAATCAGGTGGACGCCATACGCAATGTGTGTGAGGAAGACGGAGTGGCTCATTTCATCAACTCCTCCTTGACCCGCAAGGAGATAGACCAGGTGAAGAGTGACATCCATTCCGGCAAGACCAAGCTCCTGTACGTGGCACCCGAGTCCCTGACCAAGGTAGAGAATGTGGAGTTCCTGCGCAATGTGAAGATTTCCTTCTATGCCGTGGATGAGGCCCACTGTATATCCGAGTGGGGCCATGACTTCCGCCCGGAGTATCGCCGGATTCGACCCATCATTAATGAGATAGGTCCGGCACCAGTGATAGCCCTGACCGCTACAGCCACCAACAAGGTGCGGGGAGACATCAAGAAGAACCTGGGCATTCAGCATGCCAAAGACTTCTGTTCTTCCTTCAACCGCCCCAACCTATATTATGAGGTACGTCCGAAGACCAAGGACATCGACAAGGATATTATCAAGTTCATTAAGCAGCATAGCGGGAAGAGCGGTATAGTGTACTGCCTGAGCCGCAAGAAAGTGGAAGAGCTGGCCCAGATTCTGCAAGCCAATGACATCCGGGCAGCTGCTTACCATGCCGGTATGGATTCAGAAACCAGGTCCAAGACGCAGGACGACTTCATCATGGAGCGTATAGACGTGATAGTGGCTACCATAGCCTTTGGTATGGGTATAGACAAACCCGACGTGCGCTTTGTGATACACTATGACATCCCTAAGAGCCTGGAAGGCTACTACCAAGAGACTGGTCGTGCCGGCCGTGACGGAGGCGAAGGTATCTGTATGGCCTTCTATGCCTACAAAGACCTCCAGAAACTGGAGAAGTTCATGGAAGGCAAGCCACTGGCAGAGCAGGAGATAGGACGCCAGTTGCTCCAAGAGACAGCCGCCTATGCAGAGTCTTCCATTTGTCGAAGGAAACTGCTGTTGAACTACTTCGGTGAGAAATATGAGGAAGACAACTGCGGCAACTGTGACAACTGCCGCCATCCGAAGAAGCGGGTGGAAGCTCAAGAGGAGTTGGTCATGCTGCTAAAGACCGTGCTGCTGCTGAAAGAGAACTTCAAGAGCGACCACATTGTGAACTTCCTGATAGGTCAGGAGACCACCGACATGCAGAATCACCTGCATACCGAGATGGAAGAGTTTGGCTGTGGAGACAACCATGACGACAAGTTCTGGGGAGCCGTAATCCGTCATGCTCTGATATTCGGGTATCTGGAAAAAGACGTGGAGAACTATGGCATCCTGCATGTAACCAAGGAAGGCAAGAAATTCCTGAACAAGCCATCGCATTTCCAGATTACCGAGGACAACGAGTTTGAAGACTACGATGACAGTGAGGCAGCAGCAGGAACCAGCGTGCTAGACCCCATGCTGTTCAACATGCTGAAAGACCTGCGCAAGAAACTGTCCCAGAAACTGGATGTTCCACCTTATGTCATCTTCCAAGACCCATCTCTGGAGGCCATGGCTACAGTCTACCCGGTGACCACCGACGAACTAGTGAACATACCCGGAGTGGGAGTGGGTAAGGCTAAACGCTATGGTAAGGAGTTCTGCGAACTGATTAAGAAGCACTGTGAGGAGAATGAGATAGAGCGCCCGATGGACCTGAGAATCCGTACGGTGGCCAAGAAATCCATGTTGAAGGTAAGCATCATCCAGAGCATAGACCGTCAGGTAGCCCTGGACGATATAGCCATGGCCAAAGGCATAGAGTTTGAAGAACTGCTGGATGAGATAGAAGCTATCGTATACAGCGGAACCAAGTTGAACATCAACTACTTCCTGGAGGAAGTCATGGACGACGACCATGTAGACGACATTTACGAGTACTTCTCAGAAGCCGAGAGCGACAGTCTGGAAGAGGCCCAGAAAGAACTAGGTCCGGACTATAGTGAGGATGAAATTCGGCTGGTACGCATCAAGTTCATGTCCGAGATGGCCAATTAATGGATTTTTCCCACATTTTTAGACATAAATTCCTCCTATTTAGAGAAAAATGCGTATATTTGCACGCAATAAATTTTAAACCTCTTTTTTATGGCTTCATTTATTGCAGATAAAATTGTGATGGACGGACTCACCTATGATGACGTCCTCTTGATTCCGGCTTATTCAGAGGTGCTTCCACGCACCGTGTCGCTGACCACAAAGTTTTCCCGCAACATTGAACTGAAGATTCCTTTCGTCACTGCAGCCATGGACACTGTGACCGAGGCCAAGATGGCTATTGCCATTGCCCGTGAGGGTGGTATCGGTGTGATTCACAAGAACATGTCCATAGAAGAACAGGCTCGTCAGGTAGCCATCGTGAAACGTGCGGAGAACGGTATGATTTATGATCCTGTGACCATCAATATGGCCGCTAAGGTAAAGGATGCCCTGGCCCTGATGGCTGAGTATCACATTGGCGGTATCCCTGTGGTGGACGACGAGAATCACTTGGTGGGAATCGTGACCAACCGAGACTTGCGTTTTGAGCATGCGCTGAACAGACCTATCACCGAGGTGATGAGTACCAATCTGGTGACGACCAAAGTACGCACCGACATGGAAGCTGCCGAAGAAATCCTTCAGCAGTATAAGATTGAGAAACTCCCCGTAGTGACAGAAGATAATAAGTTGGTGGGTCTGATTACCTACAAAGACATCACTAAGGCAAAAGACAAACCAATGGCCTGCAAGGATGAGAAAGGCCGTTTACGCGTGGCAGCTGGTGTGGGTGTGACCAATGATACCCTGGAGCGCATGAAGGCGCTGATAGAAGCGGGTGCCGATGCTATCGTCATTGATACGGCTCACGGACACTCCAAGTTTGTGATTGACAAACTGAAAGAAGCCAAGGCAGCCTTCCCAGGCGTGGATATC
>AUXO014771657.1_pt1 | contig 14353 bp, 8 predicted proteins | sample 768731 | NCBI WGS metagenome assembly AUXO01 (sample SAMN02715735, study PRJNA202380) | gut metagenome | biome: sheep rumen | host: Ovis aries | place: New Zealand: Palmerston North | reverse complement strand
CATTGGGGCAGTGCTCTTCGGAACAGGTCTCTTCGTAATCCTTACATTTGGTTTTTACCTTTACACAGGAAAAGTCGGCTACATTGTAGAAAACAAGATTTCTTATCTTGGTGAAGTTATTTTAATCTGGGCTGGTAATTTTATCGGAACTTTTTTCATGGCAGTGATGATTCTTTCTACAAGGATTTCAGCAATTTCAGAAAAAGCAAAGGCAATGTGCGATGTTAAACTTGCTGATAATTTGTGGAGCATTTTTGTTCTTGCAATTTTCTGTGGAATGCTGATGTTTATTGCGGCAGACGGTTACAAAAAGATAGAACATCAGACTGGAAAATTTCTTGCAATTTTTCTTCCTGTAATTGTTTTTATTTTAAGCGGATTTGAACACTGTATTGCAAACATGTTCTACTTCAGCATTGCACAAGCGTGGTCAGCAAAAGCCTTTGGTTATCTTGCGATCATGACTCTTGGTAATGCAGCAGGCGGAGTGATTATTCCGTTGTGCCGCAAATTCATGATTAAATAATTTCAAATAAACGATTTCTATAAAAATAATTAAAGAAACCGGCTCTCAGCGTAATTCGTCCCGAAAAACGGCTTCCGCGCTTTCGCTTGTGCAGATTGTTTTTCGTTACGACTTCCGCTTACGCCGGTTTCTTTATTATAAAAAGACTTCCAATCAAATAACCAAAAGCCTTTACTTTAATTAAAATGCATTAAGTGTTTTTTCAACACGGGCAACAGCCTTTTCTTTTCCAAGAATCCAGATTGAACCGATAAGTGGTGGTGAAACTCTTGAACCTGTAACTGCCATGCGTACAGGCATCATGAAATCACCGAGCTTAATTCCAAGTTCTTCTGCATATTTTTTTGCAAGTTCTTCTGCTTCTTCATGTGTCTTTCCAAAAATTTCAGCGACAAAATCTTTTGCCTTAACAAGCACTTCTTTTGTCTTTGCTTCATCAAGTTTTTTAGGAATAATATTTTCTTTTGCAGGAATAGCAGGTTCTGTAAAGAGGAAGTGAACCATCTCTGCTGCATCTGTAAGGAAATGAAGTCTTTCTTTAATGAGAGGCATAAGCTGCATGAGCTTTTCCTTAACTTCTGCACTTGTCATATTCATTGAAGGATCTGCACAAACAGGTTCACCGTCATCGCCAAGTTTAACACCTGAGAATTCAGGACCTACATTTGGCTTTGGCTGAGGATTTTCAGGATTGATTTCAAGAGTTGCATCTCCTGTTCCAGTGATAAATGGAAGAACCCACTTATAAAGCTCTTCATCAGAAAGTGCACGAATATACTGACCGTTGTACCATTCAAGCTTTTTGTAATCAAATACTGCAGGAGCCTTATTCAAATGTTCAAGGCGGAAGAGTTTTCCAAGTTCTTCAAGAGTATACATGTCACGTCCGTCCTCATACGAACAGCCGAGCAATGCAACATAATTTACAATTGCCTGTGGAAGATAACCACGTGCACGGAATTCATTCAAAGATGTTGAACCATGGCGTTTTGAAAGCTTTTTTCCGTCGCTTCCGTTTACCATTGGAAGGTGACAGAATTCAGGATGTTCCCAGCCAAATGAACGGTACATCTGAACATGAAGTGGTGTTGAAGGAATCCATTCCTGAGCGCGCATAACATGACTGATTTTCATCATGTGGTCATCAACAATATTTGCAAGGTGATATGTAGGGAATCCGTCTGACTTCAAAAGAACTGGATCCGGAGAAATATCTTCATTTTTCCAGACAATATCACCAAGAAGATGATCTGAGAATTTTGTTTCTCCTTCAAGAGGAACCTTAAGTCTGATTACATACGGCTTTCCTGCATCAAGATTTGCCTTAACTTCCTCAGGAGTAAGATGACGGCAGTTTCTGTCATAACCAGGAGCCATTTTGTTTTCAGTCTGAATCTTACGAATGCGTTCAAGACGTTCTGCATCACAGAAACAGTAATATGCCTCTCCATTTTCAATAAGCTGCATTGCATATTTTTTATAAAGTTCAAAGCGTTCACTCTGAACATAAGGACCATATTCTCCACCTTTAGAACCACCTTCATCCCAGTCAATTCCAAGCCATTCCATTGTGTCATAAAGGTTCTGAACATATTTTTCATCAAAACGAGTACGGTCAGTATCTTCAAGACGAAGAATAAATTTTCCGCCGCGGGAACGAGCATACAAATAATTAAAAAGTGCAGTACGAACTCCACCTATGTGCTGCATACCGGTTGGCGATGGTGCATATCTAACTCTAACTTCTTCTGACATAAAAAAACCCCTGATAAAATCTAATCTATAAGTTCCGCTATTCTATAGTTTTGTTGCTTTTTTTTCAACGATAAACTAAAATGACGATATGGCGTTGATTGAGTTAAACAACATTTGTAAAAACTATCAGATGGATAAAGTAATAGTTAAAGCTGTGAACAATGCATCATTTAAAATAAAGAAAGGTGAATTTGCAGCCATTTCAGGACCTTCGGGCTCAGGAAAATCAACACTGCTTAACATGATTGGACTTGTTGATCTTCCGACTTCGGGCTCACTTCTTTTAAATGGAATAGACATCTACAAAGGAAGTAAACTTTCAATAGACACAAAGCTAAATATTTCATTAGACAATAAACTCACAGAACTCAGACGTGAAAATTTAGGGTTTATTTTTCAGACCTTCAATCTTATTCCGGTACTCAATGTAAAAGAAAATATAGAACTTCCGCTTACACTTGGACAGACAATTGCAACAAAGACAATGAGCAAAAAAGAGCTCAGCGAATGGGTTGATTTTCTTATTGAAACTGTCGGACTTGTATCATGGAAAGACCACAAGCCTTCTGAACTCAGCGGCGGTCAAAGACAAAGAGTAGCCATTGCACGTGCGCTTGTAACAAAAGCACCAATAATTCTTGCAGATGAACCTACAGCAAACCTGGACTCAAAGAACGGAGACCAGATTCTTGCACTTATGAAAAAAATCAACAAAGAACTTGAAACAACTTTTATTTTTTCAACGCATGACTCAAAGATTGTAGAAATGTCTGATCACGTAATAAAAATTTCAGACGGAACAATTCTTTCCGCATAATTTTTGCTTTTAATTTAAAACAAAACGGCCGGTGTTTTTTCACCGGCTTTTCTTTTAATATCCTACATCAAGGCGGAAGTAAGAAGCAAACTTAAAATCATAAACATAAGGCGTCTCATCCCACCTGTAATAAAGCTGAAGACCTGTGTGCCAGTCAACATGCCTCATGACACGTGATTTTATAACACCGAACTTAACCCAGCAGTTGTCCAGCCATTCACCTTTCTTTTCATATCTGTTTGAATCATGTCTCCACTGAACTACAACCTTTGTATCCCTGTCGCTTCCAAGTCTGCGCCACCCCATATCAAGAGCAACACGCCAGGTAGATTCATCATTTTTTTCAATTCCACAAACATTCTGAACTTCTACGTTAAAACCAAAATAATCCCAGAGCCTGTAAGTACCGATTGTAAAAATATTGTCATCAACGGAAAGCTTATCTCTTCCGCTTACACGCAAAGTATTCTGTAAATAAATGTCATAATCAAAAAAAGTTCTCTTCATTTCAATTCCAAGAACGTTATTGATTCCATACGGATTAGTTTCAGTTATACTGCTTGAATCTGCTGCAGATCTTCTTCCATAAAGATTTACAGAGGCCTGCAGAAAAGTAAACTCAATAGAGCCTGCATAAGAAAGCTGATCAACCTTTGGAGGGTCATCATTATCAAAATCAATATTATTATCTAAATCATAAAGAATTACACCGGTTGCAGTAACAAATGAAAACGGAAATGTCACAGAGCCGATTATGGAATTTTCACTGTCTGCAACAATGTTTGTAGTAAGACGGACTTTTGTATCTTCAAAATCATCTACGTTGCTAAAAATTCTTACATAGCCCCAGTTAAGATTTTTCTTACCGGCTGAGACAATCAGATTCTGACCGCCCATGTAATCAAAATATAATTCGCTTTTTCCTGGATTAACCCATTTTACCGGGAAGAATGTAGTACAGAGAGTTCCGTGCATCGTAAAGGATTCATCAATTCTTGAAACAAAAGAAACTTTGTTTTCAAAATCAAAATATCCTGAAGCATACTTTTCACGCTGTCCCTTTATTTTGTACAAATCACCAAATCTTTTTCCGAATGCAAGACCAAGATCGCTTCTAAGATTTCCGTAGAATTTGAAAGGAATAACAAGGAGGTCAGCTTCCATTGAAGCCGCCTCTGAATCTGCATTTGCTAAATTATTTTCTTCTGCCGTTATATCTTCTGCATTATCAAAAATCGAATCATCATCTTCAAATTCAGAATCAACTTCCTGAGCCTTAATTTCAGATGGAAGAATAAAGGCACCGGTAATACATAAAATCAACAACAGAATTTTTTTCATTTTGCACTCATCAATTCCAGATACTGTTTTGTGTATACAGAAGCTGGCTGAGCGGCAAATGAAACGTTTGTAATCGTTATCTGTGTTTTTTCATACTGAACTTTATCACCAATTTTTACATCGCGAAGATTATCAGTAATCAACATTTTTGAAGGGATTGAAATGTCCCCACTTTTGTCAGCAACTCTCTGATAAGATGGCACTGCAGTCGTTCTCAATAACTGTCCGGAAAGACTATAATCTTCCTTCTTGCGAACAAGACCGTCATCTGTCACCCATATTTTTAATCTAGAATAATCCACCTTATCATTTTTTGCCTTTAATGTAAACAAAGTACAATCGAACTTTCCAAGCTTAACTTTTTCAAAAGCTTCTATTGAATAATCTGTATAATATTTCTGAGGAGCAAAGTCTGAATTGTTTGCATTTGATTTCTGAAACTTATCCTTTGCACTTGTAAAAGTAAATTTTCTGTCTGTCGGATCATAAAACCAGATTGTATCATCCTGCTGAAAATAACCTTTTCCCTTTTCCTTAGCAGGACCTGTTACAAGAATTGTCCACTTGCCTGCATCATCACGACGGTACATAATTGCTTCAGTAACACTTTTACCCTGTCCCGGTTTTTCCTGAACAATTGAATACGAAGCCTTAAAATCTTTTCCATAAAATGCAGTTTTATCCTGAGCAAGCTTAAGAAGCTTTTCCTGATCTGTAAGTGCAAAAGACAAAGCCGAAGAAATAAATGCCAAAGTAATAGTCAATAATTTTTTCATAAATTCCATTCTCCTATAAAAAATTTTAGTTTTACTCTGTAGTGGTCAAAGCCTGAACCGGAGTAATTCTGACTGCCTTTCTAATAGATAAAACAACAGCGGCCAATGTAGTTACAAAAATAATTGCTTCCATAATCAAAGCATTTGCAACTTCTATTTTAGGAATAATAAATCCGTTTGAAAGGAATACATCGAAAGCCGGAATAAACGAAAGATTAAAAAGACTCAAAATCCAGCTGAAGAAAACGGCAAGCATAAAACCGATGATACATCCTGCTAACATAAGGCATGCAGTTTCTGAAATAAGCACTCTGTAAATATTAAAGCGGCTCATTCCAATTGCCTTAAAAATTCCGATTTCATTAATTCTTTTCATTATTAGAACACGGTATGTACTTGAAACTCCTACGATGATGATTACAACAAGAGCAATAATAATCAGCATTGAAACCCAGTTCATTGCTTCAATAATTACAGTAAGTTCTTCCATGCTTGAATCAATCGTTATTAAAGCAAAAGTCGGCTCTTTAAAAATCTTTTCATTTATCTTGTCATAAAACTCATCTTTATCTTCAACAAGAGGGTACATGTTTATTGCTGATTCAAGAATCTTCTGATATTTTTTTGCGTTTTTTTCTTTAAATGAACCGTCCGGGAAATACACACCGATTCTGTTTGCAAAACCTTCCGGCTTTTTATTCAGCGAAAGAAGAAAATCAAAATCAAAGTATATTGTATACATTCCAAAAACACTGGAATCGTGGAAGATACCTTTAACAATCAGTTTTACAGCACCTTTTCCAGGACCATTTGCAAGAACATGAAGATCTATTTCGTCTCCGGCATGAACACCAAGAAGCTCTGCAATCGGCTGAGAAATAAGTATACCGTTTTTTTCCGTGATATTTTCTGCAGATCCGTCAACATAATTGAATCTTTTAAAAAGCTCTTTTTCTCTATTAAAATCAACACCAATCATCTGGCGGAATCTTGCTTCCATTCCATTATTATAAAGAAGAACATCATTTGCCCTTAAAGTATATCTTTTTGAAACAACTGCATTTTCCGGCATTACAGCTTCAATTTTTTCCCGAAGTTCATCTGCATTAAAAAATTCAAGACTGTCCGTTCCACCTAAAATCTGAAGGTCACCGCCGTAATAAATTTTAGCTTTTGTTGCCATTGCAGAAAGCATTCCCTTAACCGCAAAAAGCAGAAAAAGTGAAATTCCAACGCCGAAAATAGTCACAATAAAGAGAGAAATGTACTGTTTCCATTTTGAAAGCAAAGATCGAATTGAAATTTTGTAGTACATCAGCTGCCTCCTTGCATTGCTTTTACCGGACTGACTTTAAGCGCATTTCTTACAGGATAAATCCATCCCAAAACTCCAAGAAGAACAGAAAGTCCAAGAGCCTTAAGAATAACGCTCAACGAAACTGCAAACTCAAGAGTATCAGAACCGAAAAGCTGAATAAGGAATGAATTTTCAAAATGAATGTGAACCGATGAAACTGCACAGCAAATCACAGAGCCGAAAATTACTCCAAGAACTCCTGCAGTAAGAGTAAGCAACAGAGTTTCTGCCATACACTCAAAGGATACAAATTTTCTTGAAGCACCCTGAGCCCTCATCGTTCCAATTTCCTGAGTTCTATTTAAAACATTGATTACAAGAGTATTGTTGATTACGATAAAGCCCGCTAAAAGAATTACTATCACGCCGATGTTAAAAATAAAGCGGATCCAGTAAAGGTACATTGCAGTACTTCCTGCTGCACTTCTCCAGGTAACAGCTTCTACAGGCCACGACTTCTTTTTAAACTGAGAGTTAAGATATTTTACAAGTCTTACAGGCTTTACGCCTTTTTGAGCACGAAGGACAATAAAGTTCCATGCAGTACTGTTGATTCCAAACAGATCTTCATCAACAGTTTCTTCTGCAACCAAAGGAAAATCATCTTCAACAGAATCTTCTGCCTTAAAATCTTCTGCATCATCGAACATAGAATCATCCATGTCATCATCAAGAAGATCTTTATTATTGTCATCGATATCAACATCAACAACAGTATCACTCATATCAAGAAGGGAACGAATTGTAAAAGGATCTACAAGAACTATTTTATCAAGGATTTCATTCTGAACTTCATATTCGTAAATTGCACTGACTTTTGCAGCGCGGATTCTTACAGACATTTCATCTTCAACAATGAACTTTAATTCATCCCCGATTCCAACTTTATATCTGTCTGCAATTTTACGCGAAATAAATGCGCCCCTTTCCCCTGCAGCATACGGAGTTCCTTCAACAACTTTTACAGAACTCATAATGTCCGCATAATCAACGGCATTCACACCGAACACATATTCAAAACCTTTATCTGCATTTTCACTTTCTACAACAACTCTTCCCGAAATCTGAGAAATTGACTTCTGCACCATTGAAAGTTCCGAAAGAAAATTCATAACATCAACATACGGAACAAGAAGAGGAATCTTTGTAAGTTTTCCGGTGACAGGTGTTTCATCTCCAAAAAGACTCAGCGGTGAATCTGAAGCAGGACGAATTACAACATCGCCGGTAAAACTTCTTGTGTAAACTTTTTCAACGCCTTTTTCTGTACTGTCAAAAATTGAATTCACCATCACCATGAGTGAAATGGCAAATGCTATAAACAGAATGATAACAAATGAACTTTTTCGAGAAACAATATTTTTGAATGCCAAACGGAATATCATATCCGTTGAATTGTAGCAGAATTTAAGCGTTTTTTCAAACCTGATTCAAAGCGGATACAATTGCATCAATACCTGCACGACCAACGTTTGTAGACTTTCCTGCGCCCCAGACTTTTCTTCCGTCTTCAAGAGTAAGTTCAACATAAGCAACGGCACTTGTATTATTACCGGCACCGATAGAATGTTCATGGAAAGCCGTAACGCTGAATTTTGGCGCTGGTGTTGAAGACAAAGCATTTGCAAAAGCATCAAGAGGACCGTTTCCTTTGTCTCCAATGCTGAACTTTTCTCCCTTCCACATAATCACAGCACGACAGAGTGCAGTCTCACGGTTAATTTCATCCTGTTTTGATTCAACATGAGTTTCCGCAAGATCAAGTATCTGAAGATTATCTTTTTTAGCAAACCACTGCTTTTCAAATATGCTGTAGATCTCTTCTTTCTTAAGCTCGCGTTGTGCACGGTCTGCGGCTTTTTTGAGGATTGCTCCAAGAGCAGGATGCATTGCTTTTGGAAGAATAAGACCATATTCTTGTTCGAGAATATAAGCTGCTCCACCCTTTCCGCTCTGACTGTTTATTCTGATAATTCCTTCATATTCACGACCGATATCATGAGGATCGATTAAAAGATACGGAACATCCCAGAGTGCATTTTCAGCTTTCTTTTTTCTTGCATTCATACCTTTGCGAACAGCATCCTGATGACTTCCGCTGAAAGAAGTAAAAACAAGTTCACCCGCATAAGGAGTCCGCGGAAAAATTTCCATTCCAGTAAAACGACAAAACTCATCCGCAATATTCTGAATATTTGTAAAATCAAGCTGAGGATCTATTCCCTGAGCGAACATATTTAATGCAACATTTACAATATCAAGATTTCCAGTTCGCTCTCCGTTTCCAAAAAGACAGCCTTCAACTCTGTCAGCCCCTGCAAGAAGCGAAAGTTCACAAGAGGCAACTCCAGTTCCGCGGTCATTGTGACAGTGCGTTGAAATAATTAAATTTTCACGTTGAGAAATATGGCTGCAAAAATACTCTACAGCATCCGCATAAACATTCGGCGTGTAACATTCAACAGTTGTAGGAAGATTAAAAATCAATTTATTATCTGCAGAAGTTCCCCAGGTTTCTTTTACAGCCTCACAGATTTCAACAGCATAATCAATTTCAGTCTGCGAAAAACTTTCGGGAGAATATTCAAGGCGGATACTTTTTTTCTGCTCATCATTCAAAAGTGACTTGAGCATTTTTATTGAATCAACTGCAATTTTTTTAATTTCTTCTTTTGATTTTCCAAATGTATAATTTCTCTGTGCCGGAGAAGTTGAAGTGTACATGTGAAAAATTACTGAAGGAGCACCTTTAATTGCTTCAAGAGTTTTTTTAATTAAATGCTCACGGGACTGACACAAAACCTGAATCGTTACATCAGAAGGAATGTGATTTTCTTCTATGAGTCTTCTTGTAAAATCATATTCAGTGTCGCTGGATGAAGGAAAGCCGATTTCAATTTCCTTAAATCCGATTTTCACAAGAAGATCAAAAAAATCAAGCTTAGTCTGAATTCCCATCGGATTAATAAGAGCCTGATTTCCGTCACGAAGATCTACAGAACACCAGACAGGAGCCTTTGTAATTTTTGCGGAAGGCCATTTTCTTGAGGGAAGTTCTATATCGCCGGTTCTGCCATATTTTCCTTTTGGGTCCATAATCGCACCTTCAATTCCTATTTCAAATTAACAAGAAGTTTATCAAGCTGAGCAATAAATTCTTCAGTTGCACCGCGAAGTTTTTTCAGGAAAGAATCATCATCAAGAGTTCCAAGAACTGCATCTTTTTCCGCCTGATTTCTAAAAGTGATTGAACGGAAATAATCTGTAAAATCTTTTTCGCGTGCAGAGATTGAAGACTCAAGCATGTTCATACTGATAAAAGCAACATCCTGTGAAAAATCATCAAAATCTTCTTCAGTAAAATCCTGAATTTTTTTTGAATACAATTTTTCAATTACATAAACTGAATAATGAGCCTTTACATCAAGATATTCTTTCTGACAGTCATCATAGAAGTCATGCACCTGCTGCCAGTTTTCTATTTTACAGCTTTTAATTTTTTCAAAAAGCTCTCCAATTTTCTTTGACGGAATAACCTGACCACCGGCATTTACAAATTCCGTATAAAGCGGTGTCGATTCAATTTTGCGAAGATCTTCCAGAGAAAGAGTTTCCTTGTTATTTTTGAAAACCCATTCCATTAAAGATTCTGCGGCAAAATATTTTAAGATTCTTCTATATTCCTTGTAAGACTGTGCAGGCTTGCAGATTACAGCTCCGTACTTTTTCTGACAGCGGTCATCACTCAGACGGAATTTTGAATCTGGATTCTGATGAAGATAATCTTTTGCAATCTGCCTGAGTTCTGCAGCATCACGCGAATTCATTGCCTTCATACGGCTGTCTTCAAGCAAAATCTGGTCACCATTATAATCTGTAACTTTTGCACATTCTTCCGGTGAAAGCTTAAGATAATTTTCCGTAAGTTCAATAATTCTGTCTATTGCAGTAAGAACTTCCTGAATGGTATCTGGAGCAAGAGGATTTGTTTCAATATGCTGAACTTTTACTGCACGCTTATCACGAGCAGCAAACTTATACTTGTTGCGTACAATTGCAAACATGTTATAAAGGAACCAATAAGCAGGAATGATATGAACGGCACAGTCTCCCGGGCTTTGAACAACAAGAGAAAACGGATATGTTATGTTCAGTTCATGCTGATAGCTTCCTTTTGCAATCAATGTGAACGAAGCAAATTTTGAATCGAATTTAAAATCAGAACAGAGTCCCGGCCAGAAACCACGACCGGCAATCATCTCGCAGTCTGGACTTCTTGAATTATGATTTGAACCAATTGTTGCGGCACTTGCAATATTGCTCTGTCCCATAACAGTACTTGCAATAAGAAATGAAGAATTATGATGCTGTTCATGGAATGGAAAAATCAGATTGTTCAAAAGTTCACAGCATGAAACCGTAGAATTATCACCGAGTACAGAATTCAAAAGTCGTGCACCGTACTTAAGCTGACAGTTTCTTCCGATTACAAAACGAACTGCTACAGCCTGATAAAAGACTTTGCTGCCATACCCCATGATTCCGTTGACCATTTCAACACCCTCACCAATCTGTGAAGGCTCTTTTTGAGAAGAAAGCACCGTAACGTTTTTAATTTTAAATGCACCTTTTATGTAGGCACAGCTTCCGATTTTAACATCCTTAAGAATATTACAGTTTTTTACAACAACTTCATCTTCAATAATACCAAATGTATCAAGTGCTTTTGATTTTCCTGCTTCAGTAAGTTCAACAAAACGATTCATAAGAACTTTGTCTTCTCTGTATCTGGACCACAAAAAAGCATCAGCCGGAATCATGCTTTCAAAAGGAAGTATTCTTCTCCCGTCATTTTCGTTTCCAACACCAATCCAGATTCTTGTCTCTTCTTTTTCGCCTTCTTTAAGCAGACCTTCGCCGAATTTAGAATGATTGGTACAACACAATTCCTGAATATTAAAAAGCATTACCTGATTACCGATTCTGTAATTATCAAGGTAAGTAACATTGCGGATTACAAAATCATTTCCTGCAACAATATTTCTTACAGCAGAACGATAAATTCCACATTCAAGTTCAAGATCATGATATTTAAGTTTTGAATCTGTGAGTCTTCCAAGAATAACAAAACCTTCAAAATCGCTGTAAAAAATCAGAGAAGGATCAAACTCACCTTCTGCGCTGCTGACATAAAAATTCTGCCAGTTATCAGAACAGGTATTTCCATTTTTCTCAAGGATTGAAATTTCTTCCTGAGTAAGATTTCTTTTACCATCCAAAAGACGGTCATCTATTTTTACTTTCTGAGCCTGTTTCCCCAAACAAGCATTTTTAATTTCCACCATGTAAAAAATTATAGAAGAAAAATTCAAAATAATCTATCATACAACAATGAAAAAGATTTTTCTGTTTGCATCAGTTTTTTTTATTTTTACAGCACGATTATTTTCACAGACAAAAGAAGTTAAAACTTTTACATTAAAAAACGGTCTTTCAATTTATGTTCTTAAAGATGAAACAAATGCTCTTGTTTACACTGAGTTTGTATGCAAGGCGGGGATTTCAAGTCAGACCTCAAGTACAGCAGGATTTTTTCCGCTTTACACAAAACTCTTTCACACAAGCGCAGACGCTGAGCATCAGGATATATTTGATTTATGCAACTTAAAAAGCGAATGTAAAGCTGACGGTGCCTCTTATACAGCAGAAGTTCCGCTTGAATCCCTTGATGCTTTTCTTGAAGGACTTGCTTCATGCGTAAACTCTCCTTCGATTGAACAGGACGCAATTCAAACTGAATATTTTCAGATGCGCAAAAATTCTCTTGAATATTCTCAAAGCTTAAGTGGCTTCATCAACAGTTCCATTGACAGTAGAATTTTTTCCAAAGAACCGTGGAAGCATGACACAGGAATTTACGCACCTTTGTTTAACAGCTACAGTCCATCTGAAGTAAGATCGATTCTGTACAAAATTGCAAATGATTATTATGTTCCAAGAAACAGTGCCTTATTCTTTTGCGGAAACATAGACGAAGAAAAAATTTATCAGCTTTGTGAAAAAAACTTAGGCTCATGGAAAGAAAACAAAAAATCTCTTTCTGATAATTTTGAAGAATATGAAAAAGAAACATCTGGTAGCAGCGGGAAAAAGTTTGTTTTGATTTCAGATGAATTTTCACCGCAGTACACACAGCTTGTAGTTCAGTTTACTTCATTAACTTTGAGTCAGGCTGATCTTTTAAGCACCTCTTTCAGCAGAGAAGATTCGCTCTTCATTGAAAAGCTTACATCAGGCTCTATGATAATTCCAAGCAGTCAGTACGTAAACGCATCAAGCATCCAGAACAAAGATTACTCAAGATTAATTCTTCAATCCCTGATTGAATACAACTCAACCTCATTCCCGCAAAAGCAGGCAGAATCCTTTGTACAGATTGCAAAAGAGGCCGCAGTATTAAAAAGAAAAAATTTCATACAGGCACAAAACGATCTTAAATTAAAATACGAACTGCAATCAGCAAATTCAACGATGCTGTGTTCAACGCTTGCTGATTTCTGGCTGATGAGTGACAGCCCTTCTCCACAGAACTTTTTGCAAGAATACAACAGAACGATTTACAATTTCCAAAGCCTCAACGAAAAAGAAATTGCAAAAAAAATGCTCAGTGAAGATCCTTATATTTTTATTCTCTTAAATACGCGGGTTTACAAAGCTTACGAAAAACAGTTTAAAGAAAACGGCTACGAACTTGTAACAGAAAAAAACGGCTCATGGTACACAAACGAACTTCTGGCAAAACTCTCACAGAACGAAAAAAAGCAGAATCTTGCAGAAAAAAAAGATGATGAAAAAATTAATACAGAAGATTTCATTCATGGAGATCAGGCAGAAAAATTCTACAATTCAAACATCGAAAGCTTTTTCAATTTTGAACTTGAAAACGGAATTCCGCTTTATATAAAAGAAGTACCGCATTCCCAGACAGTCTGCATCGGTCTAAAAATAAATCCTAAAGAAGAAGCCGACAGTGAAGAATTTGAAATTCTCTCCGACTACATTGCAAAAAAGTGCAGCAAAGAAAATGCCTTCACAGAATCTCAGTTCAACGGAACAATGATTGTACTTGAAGTTCACAAAGACAAAGTTGAAGAGACACTCAAAAATCTTTCTGAAGCAATTGTGTTTGCACAAATTACGCCGACAGAAGCAGATGAAATTTTTTCCAGCTACAACTACAAAAGATTTCTTGAAAAAGGCAATCTTACAAAACAGATGCAATCAAAAATTCTTTTTCCTAAAAAGAGCTTCGGTAAAAAACAGACGCTTGAAGATTATAAAAAACTCGTTGAAACTTACAACAAGCTTCTTGATGCTTCACTGTATTCAATCATAGCAGTTGGAGACGTTTCTTCGCAGGATTTTAAAACGCTTGCAGAAAAATATTTCGGTTTCATAAAAGAAGTTTCTGAACGGGATTATGTTCAGCCTTATATTTTAGAAGAAAGCACTAAAATTAAAAACATAGAAATTGAGCATACATTCACAACGGATAAAAGTGCCGCAAGTGCTCCAAAAGAATCTCCAGTTCTAATTCCGACAAAAGAATTTCTTGACCCGGCTCAAATTTATTTTGATTCACCAGAATACAATCTTGCAGTCTACAACTCGCTTTTGATGGAACTTTACCGACATACAGAAAAAAAACTTGATACAGCAAACTGCTCGTTCTTTGAAGCAAAAAACAGTTTTGCAGGCGGAATAATAAGCTGTGAAGGAAT
>AUXO015204042.1_pt1 | contig 14354 bp, 19 predicted proteins | sample 768731 | NCBI WGS metagenome assembly AUXO01 (sample SAMN02715735, study PRJNA202380) | gut metagenome | biome: sheep rumen | host: Ovis aries | place: New Zealand: Palmerston North | reverse complement strand
GATAGTAATTGAAACTGACCTGAAACAAGCGAGAAGGCTGGAATGCTAACTCGAGTCGAAGGCTAAGTTTAAAAGCTTAGTCAGACGCAACGCATATGGAGTGAACCTGAATTCAGAATATAATCTCCACACGAGGCAGGTCTATCTATACACATGAGATTGCAGGATAATTACCTGCCCTCTTTATTAAACGAGAGGAATTATATGTTAGTTACTAAAACTGTTTTAATAAAATGGAATTCTAAAATAAAAAACCACTATGTTTCTAAGGGATACACCTATACAAAGATGGGAGACACTTTCGAAGTAAATGTCAATGACCTTACAAAAGGTAGCAATGTCGAAGTCGAATTTAAATGTGATATTTGCGGTAAACTATGCAAACGAAAATGGTTTAATTATTACACAAAAAGATTAGTATGTCCCTTTGATGTTTGTGGTGAACCATCTTGTTATGAAATAAAATCTGAAAAGGTTTTAATAAAAAAGTATGGTGTTTCAAATGCATTACAAAATTCTGAAGTTATGGACAGGATGAAACATAATAACCTTATTAAGTATGGATATGAAAATCCATTTAGTAGTAAAGAAATACAGAATAAAATTAAGCAATACTACCAAGACAATTATGGAGTAACTTATCCTACTCAACTGCCCGAAACTAAAGAAAAATATAAAAGTACAATGTTTAAAAAATATGGCGTAGACAATTATTCTAAGACGGAAAGTTTTAAGACAAAATTTTCTGGTGTTGGTAGTCCACGATGGAAAGGCGAATCAGTAATACATGAAAGAACTGAACGTGGAACACCTGAATATAAGCACTGGAGGAAAGAAGTTTTCGGCAGAGACCATTACACGTGCCAACATTGTGGTGCTCGAAATGGTAGTGGTAAATATGTACGTATTGAAGCGCATCATATTTTTGATTTTAAAAACAATAAAGAGCTGCGATATGAAGTCGGTAATGGAGTTACACTGTGTGCTCCATGCCATATGAGATTCCACACTCTTTATGGCAAGCATGGAAACGATGAAAAACAGTTTTTGGAATTCCAAAGTATAGATAAAAAAATATGCTGAACTTATGGGAATAGAAACCATAAGAATTATAGGATAAAAAGCCTATAAGATAACAACAAATTGAACGGATTAGGTATCTATGATTTTATCATTAAAGAGCAATACGACCCAGAAACCGGTCAGACGTATGAAGCGATGACATCATGTAATAATCAAGAAATGGCTGAAAGGTGTAAAGTTAGAACTGCAAATAAAGTTGTATGGTGTATAAAAGCGAGCGCAGATTTCAACTCTACTGCTGCTACCAGCTTGAGAACAAGTTTGAAAAACGGAGAAATAAATCTTCCTGTAGACATAAATGAAGCTTTGGAAGTTGTTAGAAAACTCCCATCTTACTCAAGTCTTACAGAAAAAGAACAAACAGAGATACTAGCTCCATATGCCCAGACAACTATGCTCATAAATGAAGCCATTAACTTGGACTTTGAAATCCAAGGCAATAAAGTTAAATTCAAAGAACGTTCTGGCATGCGTAAGGATAGGTTCTCTTCAATTCTTTACAACAATGCAGTGGTTCAAATTCTTAATACACAACTAAAACCAAAAAGCAATTCAAAACAAATATTGGACCTAATGTATGTCAAGAAAGGCAAACTTAGGTAGAAAGGACGGTGCCGTTATGGCTAGGAGAAAAAGCTCAGGTGCTAACGGCACCTCAGTAAGAAAAGTTACGTCTGAAGTAGGTAAGCCTAATCAGACTGCAAAAGCCATAAGGGAACGATATGAAAAAGAGGAAAAAGAAAGAGTTAGAAAAAACTATGAAGTTGCCAAAGAACTAGGAAAAACATATAGGGATCCTAACAAATCTTATAATAAAACTCTTAACGCATATACTCGTGATAGTATTCGTAGCTATTTGCAGGCCCCGGCCAACAATGAAATTAATTTAAGGAATACGTCAAAATATCTTTATTATCGTTCTCATATATATTTTAGACTTGTTCAGTGGTATGCAACTATGTGGGATCTACGTTGCAGACAGGTCATTCCTCCATATGACCTGACCACTGGCAATAATGCTGATAGCATATTAAAAATATACAACCAAACATTAGATAAGCTTGAAACTTACAACCTTCAAGGTAATTGGTATGATATTGCTGTTAAATGCTATACAGAAGACGTATGCTATTCTCTTTTCTTTAGAGATGATACTGGTTCAGTTTTTTATATTCTTGATGCTGATGCATGCAAAATTACTGGAAAATATATGACAGGTGATTTTGCTTTCGCAATTAACATGAGCAAATTCCGTAGTCAGGTTCAGCAAGAACTAATCAATTGGATTGGTGAACCCCTTGTATCAATGTATAGAGAATATAAAGAAACAGGGGTTAATTACATAGAAGTACCTCCAGAATATGCTGCTTGTTTTAAGTTCAGAAGTTCTGAGTGGGATATAGTAATTCCACCAATGGCCACTTTATTTCAAGAACTTGCAGCGCTAATGGATCTTGCTGACTATCAAGCTATAGCTGATGCTCAAAGTATATATAAGCTTGTCACTCTTCCCATGAAAACATTAACGGGAGCTAAGATGGCTGATGACTTTGAGATTAGCCCGGACTTAATGTATGAATACTTTAAAAAGATGGTCGATAATGCGCTTCCTGACTATGCATCAAGTGCAATGGTTCCTGGTGGTAATTTGGAAGTCGTTGATTTTTCTACCACTTCTGCAGACAAAGACGTTGACAGATATGAACAGTCACAGAATACTATTTTGTCTACTGCTGGTGGTGGTGCAGTACTCAATACATCCAATGTTACCTCAACAGCAGCATTTAAAGCTTGGCTTAAGTCTGAGACAGAATTTGCTATCAGCTCACTTTTGCCACAGCTAGAAGGCTTCACACGAAGAATCCTGACTCACGATCTAGGTAAAAATGCATGTAAGGTAAAATACTTTGAGGTATCGGTTTATACAAAGGAGGACCTTATTGCACAGCTTCTAGAGAGCTGTCAGTATTCATTCTCTAACAGATTGGCCTACAATGCTTGCAATGGAATTTCGGAGAAGGATACTCTTGCCATGATGTATCTAGAGGAAAACGTACTAAAGTTGCATGAAAAAATGATATTCCCACTACAGTCCAGCTATACTCAGAGCGGAACTGAAACAGGCGAAGTTGGAGAAGGACGTCCTACTGTTCCAGATGATGAAATATCTGATTCTGGAGATCGGAGTAGGAATACGTGATATATAAGGAAGTGTTATGGGTAAAGCACCTACTGATAATCTAGTTAATTCACATGTAACTATGTTTAACTGGATACAAGAATTTTCTAAAAAAATAGTCACAATTACTTTTATTATCTTTGTGGTTGTCCACATTTACATCCTGATTATATTTGGAATTGAATATTTTACTGTTGGCAATATAGAAGATGTGACCACTCTTCTGTCCGAAACTCATATTACTTTTAGAGAAGTTATCGGAGCTTATTTTGTAAAGGCTGCAGTAGAGAACTGTCCTAAGGTAATTGGAAGTATTGTGGATAGATATCTGGACAAAAAATACCCCTGCATTGATAGGGATGAGGAAAAGGAAAATGAAGAAGAAATTTATTCTGACACAAGAGGAACAGACCGCTGAACTTCTTAAGAAAAGTGGATTTACTTTTAAAGGTAAACAAGGCCGAACCTTTTTGTTTATCAATGATGGTAACCTTAATTTTTCCACAGAAGAACATAGAGTAGTTTATACAAATATCCTTAGTGTCTAAGAAAGGGGCAAGAAGTGAAAAAGAAAAAGATTCTATCACTAGAAGACCTTGTTGCTTTTTGTGAAAGCGGAAAGCTCTCAAGGTTTAGCAGCTCCGAATCTGGATATTCTTTAAGGGTTAGAATACCTGCAACATATAAAAAAACAAAGAGTGATGAATATACTCTCTTTGGCAAAGTAAAGATAATGCACACAGGTAGAAATCGCAACAGATCCAACTTGACATTGGATGCAATGAATAAATGTAAAGAGAACCTTGCATTTAAACCACTTCTTGCAAACTTTTGTGAAATAGAAGGTGTTAAGGACTTTACTTCGCACGACTTTGTTGTTGATGATAATGGCGAAGTGGAATATCAGGAACATCAAATTGGTTGTTTCACAAATGATGAACCTGAGGTCAAGTATGATGAGTCTAAAGATAGATATTATCTTTATGCATACTGTGCTATCCCAAGAGAATATACAGCTGCAGCTGAAATAATTGAAAGGAAAGGTGGAACAAAAGTTTCCGCTGAATTAGCTATTAATGAGATGAGCTATGACTCGAAAGAAAAAGAGCTTATCTTAGAGGACGTAGACGTAGTTGGTGTTACATGCCTAGGAACTGATCCTGATACTGGTGAAGAAGTTGAAGAAGGCATGGAAGGTGCTAGGTTGGATATCTCCGATTTTTCTGTAGAGAGTGAAGTCCTCACAACATTTGATGTTAAGCTTCTAAAAGAGATGCTTAATAAATATAAATCCGTAGAGAATAATACTCTGCAGAAAGGAGAATACATGGCAAAACAGCTCTCATTAGATTTCGAAGGAACAACTGCAGTTCTTGAACAAGAACCAAATGAAAGCATTCCTGAGAATATTGAAACTGAAGATACTCCTGTAGATAATACAGAAGAAACAAATGAGACACCTATTCCAGAAGAACAGCCTGTAGAAGGTGAAACTGAACAACCAACAGAGAACGAGATTCCTTCAGAAGAAGAAACTGTTTCAGAAGAAGTTCCTCCAGCTGCAGAGGAATATAATACAGAGTTCTCTGCTAAAGTTGGTGATCAGCTCTATACATTTAAGACTTCTTTGCAAGATGAACTGTATGCTCTCACACAGCTTGTTAATGACACATATGCCGAAGCTGATAACGCATATTACACAGTAGACGCGTACACGGACAGTAAAGAAGTCATAATGGTAGACTTCTGGACTGGTAAGGCATACAAACAGCAATACAAGGTTCGTGATGGTAAGTATTCACTAAAGGGAGACAGAGTTTCAGTACATGCCCGTTATATTACCGATGATGAGGAAAAGGCATTAGATGAAATGAAGTCTAACTATAGTGCTACTATTGAAAAACTTCAGAAGTATGAAGAAGAACCTCTAAAAATGGAAATCCTTAATTCAAAGGATTATCAGTTCGTATCTTCTACTGAAGAATTTGCGAAACTTAAAGAGCAGGCTAGCCACTTTGATCTAAGCATCGAAGAGACTAAAGCTCAGGCAGACGCCATTCTATTAGCTGCTGCCAAGAGTGTTCAGTTTGCATCCAATACAGAACAGGCAAAACCGATTGGTGCAATACATGTTCCACCTAAAGTAACTAAAGGTGTTGGAAGATACGGTGGAATGTTTGCTAAATAAAAAATAGATAATGCAGAATAGCGTTCTGTTATATCTATCAATTTCGAGAACCATAAATGTGGTTCTTTTTTATTGTCTATTTTTATTTTTTTGAAAGGAGAAAAAACATGGCAATCGATATTACAAAAGGTTCTCATAAAGTTGCTTTTATGAGCAAAGTTTTTGCAGTTGAGAATGGTCATATTTTTAATATGACTCTCGGTGCTAACCATGACAATGGTGATCTTATTGTCCGTGATGTTACATCATGGAATTCATTTGACAATTATGACGAAGACACAGCCGGCACAATTACTTTTTCTGGTGTGATCAGAGGTGAAGGTGCAAACGGTGGTTATTATGTAGAAGTTCTTTCCGTATCACAGGACGTTCTCTTTGCATATAACTCACCAGTTAGTCCTTATCCTGAAAGAGAGTTCCAAGATGAATCACTGTTCTTCAATAAAGCTGGCGATGTAGTTCAGGGTATTCCTCTTGAGAGAGGCGATCTCTTTGAACTTTCTGCTGATGCTTTCACAGGCACTATTGCTACTGATGCAGCTGTAACATACGATGCATCAACAAATAAATACATAATCTGATAGGAAGGAGGGAAATAGAATATGAAAATATTACATTTTAGTGAGCACGTTAACAATGTGTTTGCAACACTTAAGACAGATTATAATGCAATGAATAATCTTATGCAGGACGTAGCTCTTGGAAAAGAAATCTACGATGCTGAGACAGATAGAGTAATTTCAAAGAGAGAAGCTAATGAGAAGATTTACCAGTTCTCATTACAGATTCTTGGTATTGACAATGTTCATGATAAGAAACAAGTTCGCAGAGCTTTCAGAGATCATGGCAGGGAATGGTTCGATATAATTGAGGATACCATTGATACAAAGATTGCATGGGGATTCACAGACTCTATGTGGTTCAATGACCTTGTAGAACAAAGAAATATTGCTTATGGTGACAGACAGGACTTCTATATCGAGCAAGAGGCTGTTCTTTCTGTAGCTAAAGCTGGTACATCTCATCATGATCATATCATTCAGAGACTTCCTGCTGGACAGACAATCTCTCTTCCAACAGCTCTGTATGTTGTAAAGGTTGGTGCTGACATCAATAAGTATATTGTAGGTCAGGTTGATTGGACAGCACTTGTAGATGCCATTTCAAAAGCATTCATGGTACAGATCCAGACTGAGGTTTATTCAGAGGTTTCAACAGCAGCTGCATCCCTTCCAGTGCAGACAGGTTTTGTTGGCACAGGTACTCTCTCATCTTCTACTGAGGCTGCATTTGACGCCATCATTGAAAACGTATCAGCAGCTAACGATGGTGCTGAAGTCGTTATTATGGGTACAAAGTCTGGCCTTGCAGCAGTATCTACACTTGCAGATACTAAGTTCAATGGTAGTCTTATTGCTACTGCAGTTAAAGACAACTATATGAACATGGGACATATTGGTATCTATAAAGGAACTAATATGATTGAGATCCCTAACAGATTCGCTACAAAACTACCTCTTACAGGCACAGGTGCTTCTCTTCCAAATAAGCTGTTCGATCCTACAAAGCTTCTTATCGTTCCAGTTATTGGTGATGCAGGCAAGTTCGTTAAGTTTGTTGACGAAGGCGATACAGAAATTCTTGAGAAGACAGAACGTGGAGATTATGTATCAGACATCATGACATATGAAGTGCAGAGACACTTTGGGGTTGGTACGGTAATCGGACGTTACTTTGGTCAGTGGACACTGTAACACTAGCGTATATTAATGAACGAAAGGACAAGTAAATATGGCAAAGCGTAGTAATAAAGCTGATGATGAGACAATGACTCTGGAGGAAGCATTGGCAACTCCTGTGGAAAAAGAGCCAAAAGCTGAAGTAAGGAAAAAAGCTTTTGTTTCGACTGATGGCATTATGTGCCGCTCCGTGACTCCAGGATCACTTTTTGTAGATGGTCCTAAAACAGGAATGACATATATATTTTCCGACTATGGTGATGAAACAGAAATCGAGTATAGAGATTTAAAAGCTATGGTAATGACCAAGAGTATTAACGTATTTGGTCCTCGTATCATAGTAGATGACGCTGATTTTATTGCAGAGATGCCGCAGCTATCATCTTTCTATGATAAGCAATATTCTGTAAAAGATCTAAAGAAAATACTTGATCTTCCAATAAATGAAATGGTCAGTAAAATAAAAGAACTTCCTGTAAATGCTCAAAACAATCTTAAGACCTTAGCTGCTTCTGCTATCGAAAAAGGAACAATTGATAGTATCAGAAAAATCAGGGCTTTAGATGAGTTATGGGGTACTCAGTTTGACTTTTTCTCATCAACAGAGGAATAACTGGAGGTGACATATGGCATCTCTAAATTATGATGATATATTCTCATTATTCCTTGGTAATATTGACGATCCTAATTTAGCAAATATGGAAGAGTCTGATGCATATGAATTAATGATGGAGTATTTGCATAAAGCTATATCTCCCGTATATGTACGCAGGCTCTTCTCTTCTGTTTCATTAGACGATGATATTCATACACTGACATATACAATGTCTAAAAGTGTGGATGATGATTCTGATTCTGATTTTGTAAAAACAATGCTAGCTAAATCCATGACTGTACAGTGGGTAACTCCGCAAGTTCAGTCAATGGTCAATCTGGCTCAAATGTTTACAGGATCTGAACAAAAATTTTACTCACAAGCTACTCACTTATCAGAGACAAGGGCCGTGAAGTCAGACATGGAAAAAGACTTGCAATCATATATTTTAAATCGTGGCTATGCCTATAATAAATATTTGGAGGGCTAGCTATGGATTATAAATATGGTGAGTTCACTTCAAATCAGATTGCAGACATCAAACATCTGTTGCAGAAAAAAATATTCTTTTTGCTATTAATTGTGGATCCAGAGACCAGGGAAAACTATGAAGTCAATGTGACCGAAGCGTTTGAGGAAGTCCTTCAAACGCTATCCGGTTTTAATTCACTTCTAAACAATCCAGTTGAAGTTGTAGATATAAGCTGTAAGTTAAGCGCAGCTTTAGAAGAATACTCTAAAGGAATTGAGTTTAACTACAAGAAATACCGAAGACTGATTCTAGGAGCCGGCAAGGAAGTTGAATCTATAAAGGAGGTGTAATATGCCTTCCTTTAAAGCCTTTAAGAAAATGAATGGTGGTCTTACCATAGGACAAAATCACAAAAAGCAGTCGGATATGATTATGGAGGCAACGTGGGAAAGAGATATTCCACAACGCATTGCATACTTCTATGATTATGATCATGACGATCATGTTACTCAGCTTGAAGATTTGCATCCTGAACAAGATAAAAACAAAATACCTTTAAGCATAAAGTATTTAGCACATACATCTCAAACACTTAACAAGGATTCAATAAGTTATCATTTGCAACTAAAACCATCTCAGGATGAAAACATAATCCCTTACTATAAAGAAAATTTCAAAGATAGATACGGAGCTGATTTTCCGGTTGGACTTTTTTGCGACATTCCCGACAACAAAGGTGTCTACAATCGTTGGTTAGTTGTAGCCAAGGCTGATTACAATGACCCACAGTTTTCTACTTTCGAACTTCTTAGATGTGATTATGTTTTTCAATGGGTAATCAATGGCGTTAAGATGCAGATGGCTGGTGTTTTGAGATCACAGAGTTCGTACAACTCTGGTGTTTGGGTGGATTAGTTAGTAGTCCCCTATCACAGTAATGTGAATAGGATAATCCCTTGAATTGCTGGAAGTTCCTAAGAGCCGATACGCTACAACGTAAGGATGAAATATGCCTAAACGTGAAAGTTTGAAAAGATATCGGATTGGATAATCAGCAGCGAAGCCTCAAATAGAGGAACGTTCAACGACTATGTGGCGCAAGTGCGTCCAGTGGGGGATACCCTTATCGGGTAAAGATATAGTCTGAACTTCTGCCGAAAGGTAGAGAAAAGAAATTTAATATTCAGAATAGAAAAGTCAGACAGCAGGTCGCTCCTGTTTTCAATGTACTCCTAATACATTGAATCATGACTTTTTTATTATACATTTTTTAGGAGAAAATGAATGGCTGAGAAAATAGTTTTTACGCAAGAACAATTAGATAAAATGATGCAAATGCACAATGATGGATATCTGAATAGAGAGATTGCCGCTTATTTTAATATATCAAAGAACACGGTTGGACGGAGACTAGCTGAAATGGGCGCAGAATCAAGACACCCTCGGCTGAGTGCTGAACGTGAAAGGAAAGCTATCGAACTGTATAGCAAATACAAACGGCAGACTCTTGTTGGCAAGGAATTGAATATGAATTCTAAGACCGTCGGAGATATCCTGCGAAGAAATGGAATTTATGTTTTGAACTCAAGTGATGTTGTGAAAAAGTGTTCTGTGAATGGGCATTACTTTGATGCCATTGATTCTCATAGAAAGGCGTATTACCTAGGCTTAATATATGCTGATGGGACTGTGGGAATAAGAGGCAGTAGATTCCAAATAAGTCTGCAAGAACAGGATGGTTATATAATCAAACAATTAAGTAACGACTTAGAGAGTACATATAAGATTTCTTATTTGGAGTACAATAAGAAAAATCCTAATTGGTCGAATCAATATTGCTTATCCATTACAGACAAATTGTTGCTTCATAGTTTAATGTCTCAGGGAGTATTGCCAAACAAAAGTTATTGTTTGGAATTTCCTAAAGATCTTTCAGAAGAATACTACTCTTCTTTTTTATTAGGATATATGGATGGCGATGGTTCAATTTCCAAAAACCCTAAGGATTGTCGTTGTACTATGGTAAGCACTAATAATTTCTGTTTATCAGTAGCAGACATTCTTTCACGAACTTTAGGAATTCACTCTTCAGTCATGTATTGCCATAAGAAATATGACTCTGTAACAAGAACTTTACAGATTGCAGGGAGGCTACAGGTCAAAAAATATTTCGACTGGCTATATTCAAATGCAGACATATTTCTAGAAAGAAAACATCAAATTTATCTAAATGTTTATTGTAATTAAATTTCTCTTTATAAGTCTAACGAACTTATGAAGTAACATATTGTACCGCATAGAAACAACCGAGAACCAGCAAATGTGTATTCTCCCACTTACCCGTGAAACAGAAAAACTTTGGTATAACCAAAGAATGATTATAGATAATAATGTCTTAACAGAACCTGTTACATGGGTAATAACAAAGATTAACCGTATTGCTAATAACGGAACTGTGAAATTAACCTTTGCGCAAGATTTCTTTGACCCACATACAGACTACATAGAACTTGATGATCAAGGAAATGTAATTGGAAAGTGGGCTGACTACTATACTGATGGACTAGCTCCTGAAGGCAAAGATGATACAGACGGATTAACTGTCAAAGTATCTGTAGTAGGAAAAGCTAAAGTAAAAGTAGGCGGTGGTTATAAGAGGTTGTATGTAAACTTCTTTAATAACGATGAGGAAGTGAGCTTTATTAAGGGTCAATGGTCTTACTCTGTAAATGGGGAAGATGCGTCTGATCTTATAGACGCATCAACAGAAGGCTTAAAGGAAAATGAGATATCATTATGTTTTATTGGTACTGATGATTATATAGGTGAAACGCTTATAGTTAGCTATACAACAGGTAATAACATCTCTGGAAGTATAGAACTAAGCATAGCAGGACTGTGAGGTGGTATGTATGGAATTAACAGATAAACAAATCGCAGAGCTGCGCGCCTATAGAAATAAAGATGATGAGGATGATATAAGGTATAAAGAAATAATCAAGAAGATGCTTATCAGTAATGATAAAATCATTTATCTCTTGCACAATGAAGAATTGGAAGCAGACGATGTTGATAATGATGAATATCTGAATAATAATATTCTTCCATATTATCTTATTGAACCCACACAATCATCAGTCAAGAATTTCCTGTGCTTTGAAACTTCTTTTGACGAGGTCTCACGGTACAATTCAGTAATTAAATATCAACAGGTCATATTCTATTGTTTGTGCCACCATTCGGACATAATTGAAAAGTATACTAATACGTCTCGTCATGACTTAATGGCTGCTGTCTTAATAGACATGTTTCAAGGAAGCAACATCTTTGGAACTCAGCTTAAGTTAATATCAAATAAACCGAGTGTAGTTGACACTAACTATGCTTGTAGAACCCTTGTGTTCGAACAGCAAACTTTAAATTCTCTAGGAAAACCAGGAGGACTTCGTGTTGGCAATTGACAAAATGAAAGTCCTTCGAGGGGATCCAATTGTCATCAATGATCAAATCACATTACTTCAACCTACAGTTAATCAAATTATAGATTACGGTGAGGATATGTTCTTTAGCGCTTTCTGGAATATATGCTCTTCTGCTTGGGATAGGCCATCCTATTTTGCAGATATGAAGATAGATTTCATGAAAGTTAGTGATTGGGAATATTTTTTGTCAGTAGTGAGCGCTCTTCCACCATTATCCACAAACCTTATTTTAAAAGATATAGATTTGTCTGAATTCGAACTTCAGAAAAGGATTAATGGGGACAGCATTGAATATGTGTTAGTCCGTGAAGATGGTTTTATTTTTACAGAGGAAATGTACCATCTTGTGATTCCTCATATAAGAGAAATGATTAATTTTCATCATTCAGGTAAAAAGGCTGCTAATAAAGCTACTGCCAAAATCCTTATCATGGATGACAGAAAGCAACGAGAAAGAAATAAAAATAAAGAATATGAATCCATGTTGTTTAACATTGTTGTTTCCTTAGTAAATACTGAGGAGTTTTCATATACGTATGAGTCAGCAATGAACATCACAGTGTATCAGTTAATGAAATCTCTTGTGCAGATTAGCGGGAAGAAAAACGCTATGGCATTACTACAAGGTAGTATGTCAGGTCTTATGGATACTAGCAAAATCAGTTCAGAAAGTTTCAATTGGACATATAGTGATGAGAAATATAAGCCAAAAGGCAGAAAATTAGTAACAAATACAACTGTAAAGAAAAAGTAAGAGCCATGTGCAAAATGCATCATGGTTCTTTTATTATGAAAGGAGAAAAAACTATGGCTACAGTAGATCTTGACAAACTCGTCATAGACAGAGTTGTAGATGCATGGTTTGAAGATAGCGACCTCAATCTTCTCGCATATCTTGACCAGGTTCAAAACTTATCTATTAATACAACCTCCGAGACAAAAGATAAGACAGACGCTCAGGGTGCTCTTATTAAGAGATACTACACATCTAAGTCTGTTGAAGTAACAGGTGAAAATGCTGTTCTCTCACTTAACCTTATGGCTATTCAGACTGGTTCTGATAAGCTTAAGGATTCTGACGTAGTACTTCCACGTATCCTTCAGGTATCAGCTGCAGATTCACCAATCACACTTCCAGAAACACCTATCGATGGAACTCTTATGGTTTATGGAACATATGATAATGGTGTGCCAAATCTCGATCTTCAGTACAAAGAAGGTGCAGCAGCAGCAGATGGTGTATATGTAATCACAACGGTTGATGATGTGACAACAATCACTCTTCCAACTAATGCAACAGCATCTGTTCAGATCAAATATGATTATAAGGTTGTAGAAGGAAAGACAGCCGTAAGAGTTAACCAGGATGCTACCACATTCCCTAAAGAATGCAAGGCTACATTCCGTGTACTTTGCTCTGATGTATGTGACTCTGAAACTGTAAGAGCTCTTTATATAGTTTTCCCTAAGTTCCAGATGTCACCTGACTTTGACTGGGCTATCGATACTGAATCTGCTCAAAACTTCAGTGCAACAGCTTATAAGGATTATTGTGCAGCAACACAGCTTCTGTTCTACGTTGCTATCGCAGAAGATTCTGATGAGTATGATGTTAATCCATATAAACCTACTCCATCTGTAAGCGCTTAAGGAAATTTAAGAGAGGGGATTCGTCCCCTCTCTCCTTCTGTAAAAAAAAGAAAGGATGTTCTTAATGGCCAAAAAGATATTTAGAAAATGTATCTGCTGTGGTAAACAGTATGAATACTGTAATCATTGTGGTAAGAATCAGGAACCATGGAAGAATCTGTATGACAGCCTTGAATGCAAAGAAATAATGAATATAGTATCTGCATATAATGTAGGCCGAGTAGACGCGGAGAAAGTAAAAGAAGTTCTTGATAAGTACCATGTGACAGATTATGCAAATTATACGGAAGATGTTAGTAAAACACTTCTTGAATTATTTGCTAAGAAGTCAACACCAATAGTTGAGAAAGCTATTGCAGAAGAATCTATAAACGAAAAACCTTATAGAAATACATATAATAACAAGAAAAAACCTTGGAAAAAGAATTATAATGCGGATGTTGATACATACAAAGAAGAAGCATCCGAGTAATAGGGATGCTTCTTTTTTTAGACTGAAAGGAAAATAAAATGCAAGAATTACTAATAAAACCGAGCTTTCAAACGCGGTATTATAAACCAACTGAAGTGGCCCGTGTAGTAGATAGATATGAACAGTTCTTATTTATTAAACATGGAGCTAGACCTGTCGATCTCTATGAAAGCCACGGAGACCTCGTAATGGTTTTTGTTAAAGAAGAAACTAAAGAGTTATATCAACTTTATCGAGAATATAAATTAAAATGAGTTCTTTTTAGACGTACAAAATAAGACTCAAACATAGAAAGGAGAATAATTATGGCATTTTATAGATGTGAATCATCTGGAGGAACAGCCGACTATTCCTTATTAGTAGGTAAAATGATATGGAAAATAAACTGCACAGCAACTAACACAGAAGATACTGCACAATGTATATCGATGCATATATTTAATGGTAATACCGCAGTAATAACGCTAGGTGCGCAAGCCTATACTGGATGTACA
>AUXO013365156.1_pt1 | contig 14358 bp, 10 predicted proteins | sample 768731 | NCBI WGS metagenome assembly AUXO01 (sample SAMN02715735, study PRJNA202380) | gut metagenome | biome: sheep rumen | host: Ovis aries | place: New Zealand: Palmerston North | reverse complement strand
GATACTGGTTCTAGAATATCCTGTCTCTTCTGATACTGATAATATATCTTCTCCCAATTCAAAGCAACGACGAAGAATATTCAGTTTAGTTTCCAAAGATGGATGTCTTCGATGTTCAGGAGGATCAGAACAATCCGCCTTTTTTCTTTTTTTCTGTTCTACATTTCGTTTCCGAATCCAGGTATACATATTTTGTCTACTTGGAAACCCTAACTTATTGATTACTTTACTAATTGAACCTAATTCATCGTAAAGGGCTAGCGCTTCCTGTTTTTCTTGTTCTGTGTATGACATAATCATCCTCCTATTTCAGTCCAAGAATTTGTCCGCAGGCCCAACCCTAATAAATTTAGCAATCAGTCTATATTTATCAATTCAATTAGTATATAAAGTTATAATGAAAATAAATCTCATTAATAAGAAAATTATTTCATCAATAATTTAACACACCCATACATTCCAGCATCATTCTCAAGCTTCGCCAAAACAATTTCAGTATTCGCACAAGCATGAAAAGCGTATTTTTGAAAATATTTTTTTATTCCGGATGTTAAAATATCTCCCGCTTTAGAGACACCTCCACCTATCACTATGATTTCCGGATCAATTACGCTACAAACAGAAGCCAAAGAATTTCCTAATATTTTACATACATCATTAACAATTTCAATCGCTATAGAATCTCCTTCTTTTGCTTCATCGTATATATTCTTTGCTTCCAAAGAAAAATACTTTCTTAAACTCGAAGAACGCTCATCATACAATAATTTTTTCCTCGCTTGTGTAACAATTCCTGTAGCTGATACATATTGCTCTAAACACCCATGATTTCCACAACCACATGCACTCTTTTCATTATCCTTTACATGCATATGTCCAATTTCTCCACCAGCTCCATGTACTCCAGAAACAATTTTTCCATTTAACACGCATCCGCCGCCTACTCCTGTTCCTAATGTAATCATCAAGACGTCTTGATATCCTTTTCCGGCGCCTTGCCACGTCTCACCAAGGACTGCAACATTTGCATCATTTCCAACCTTTACATTTAAACCTGTCATTTGTTTAAAATCTTCTTCAATCATTTGTGCTTTCCATCCTAAATTAACACACCCATTGACAACGCCTTCTTTTGTTACTGGTCCAGGAACCCCTAATCCAATCCCAATAATTTCATTCTTGTTTAAATTCTGTAAAGCAATTTTATTTTGTATAACATGTGCAATATCCTGCAATATGTACTTTCCATTATCAATTTTATTTGTTTGAATCTCCCATTTATCAACCAGCTTTCCATCAATTGAAAACAAGCCAATTTTTATAGTTGTACCTCCGATATCAACACCAAAACCATATTTCATAATATTTTACTCCTAAACATATTTCTTTGCAAAATTCCATGTATCTCTACACATATCATCTAAATCCTTTTCAGCTACCCAGCCAAGCTGTTCTTTTGCTCTTGTAGGATCTGCGTAGCAAGTCGCAATATCACCTGCACGTCTTGGTTTGATCACATAAGGAATCTTGATTCCATTTACTCTTTCAAAGGCATGTACAATATCTAATACACTATAGCCTTTTCCTGTTCCTAAGTTACAAATATGAACACCAGGCGTATTGTATTTTTCAATCGCTAATACATGACCCTTAGCCAAGTCAACCACATGAATATAGTCACGAACACCCGTTCCATCTGGCGTATCATAATCATCACCAAATACACCAAGTTCAGGAAGTTCACCAGTCGCAACCTTCATAATATATGGCATCAAGTTATTTGGAATTCCCTTTGGATTTTCACCAATCAATCCAGACTCATGCGCTCCAATTGGATTGAAATAACGAAGTAAAGTTACACTCATTTCTGGATTTGCGAATTGCACATCCGTTAAAATTCTTTCCATCATAGCCTTTGTTGAACCATATGGATTGGTTGTAACACCTAGCTTACAGTCTTCTGTTAAAGGAACCACTTCAGGATCTCCATAAACAGTAGCACTTGAACTAAACACAATACTTGGAACATGATATTTCTTCATCATCTTGGCAACCACCAAAGTTGTCATCAAGTTATTTGTATAATACTCAATTGGTTTTTGAACACTTTCACCAACCGCTTTAAAAGCCGCACAATGAATGACCGCATCCAATTTATTTTCCTTAAATACAGATTCCGTCTTTTCCTCATCTAACACATTAAATTCATAAAACTTAACATGCTTTCCTGTAATCTTATAGATTGAATCCAACACATCTGGTTTTGAATTTGAGAAATCATCGATCACGACAACGTCATAACCACTTTCTAATAATTCAACACAAATATGACTACCAATATATCCGGTTCCACCTGTTACTAAAATATTCATTAGTCAATAACCTTGCAGCCACCTAATTTTCTTACTTTTAAGATATGGCAGCTTCCCTTTCCAAATACTTTTTCAATTTCTTCTTTATATGTTTCTACATAGCTATTTTCAACAAAGGCCTGAATAGTTCCGGCAAAACCTCCACCATGAACACGACATACGCCATGATCTTTTAAAATCATTTCAGACATAGCTAAGCCTAAAGATACAGCCTGGTTCTTATAGTCAAAGTCTGCATGTACGTTTTGAAGGAATTTATAGCTTGAATTTCCTGATTCTTGAATCAATGTCTTGAATCCTTCAAAATCATCCTTGTTCAATCTTTCTACGATTGTATTAACACGTCTATTTTCATTAAAGAAATGGATGGCTCTTAAGATTGCACGATCATTATTTAAAGCCGTTCTTAAGTTTGCGATATTTGCATAGAACTCATCTTCATCTACTTCACGAAGAACTTCCTTACCAAAATAGTGAGCTACCTCTTTCATTTCTTGTGGTACTGCACCATAGGCATCTGTTAAATCGGCATGACTTCCCTTTGTATCTACAATGCATAAACTGTGATCATATTTTGAGAAATCAACATTCACACTATTTACAATTGGATTTGAAGTATCTTTAAAGTCAATTGAAATAAGCCCACCAACAGCACATGCACATTGATCCATCAATCCACATGGTTTTCCAAAGTATACGTTTTCTGCATATTGACCTACTTTAGCGATCGTTACCATATCGATCTTCATATCATTGTATAATCCATCAATAATTGTACCGATAATAGATTCAAATGCTGCAGAACTTGATAGTCCTGCCCCCATTAATACATCACTTGTGATAAAAGCTTTGAATCCACCAACGTTATAGCCTAATTCTTTTAATTTAGAAACAACACCACGAATCAAGGCTTCACTTGTTCCAATTTCATTTTCTTTTTTGTCTAAATCATTTAAATCAATTGGTTTGATGTCAAAGTCATCTGAAATCACTTTAATTACATGATCTTGTTTAGATACAATTCCAATCGCATCTAAGTTGATAGATCCCGCAAGCACACAACCATGTTGGTGGTCTGTATGATTTCCTGAAATTTCACTTCTTCCTGCAGCACTATAAATGCTCACTTCATCATCTCCAAATAAAGTTTGGTATTTATCTAATGCACCAGCATAACGTTGTTTTTGGTATTGTAATAAACTTGGATCTGCATATAGATCTTCAATTAATGCATCATATTTTCCTGATACTACTTGTTCTTTAATTTCTGTTGTTTTCATTTTCTTACCTCGAATGTATATGTTGTTTCTTCTTCAAATACTTGTCCTGCTTTTAATAAAACATTTGGATTCTCTTCTTTATGAATCGAATCGGCAATATAGCTTGTTTCAATACACAATCCATCTTGCGGATGCATAATCTTTCCATATTTATCTGTCTGCCCATCTAAGTAGTTAGCACTATAAATTTGTGCTGTTGGATATGTTGTAGATACTTTTAATTCAATACCACTTAATGGACTATATAGACATACTTGATTTTCCTTTGTATCAAATACATATGGATGATCATAACCTCTTGCGATGATTAATTGTTCATCCTCTGAATGAATAAAATCTCCAATTCTTTTTTCTGTATTAAAATCAAATGCAGTCTCTTTAACATCTTTTAATTCACCTGTATATAATCCATCTGGATCTACACAACCAAATTTAGAAGCAGAGATTTGTAACGTATGATCATCAATATTCGATGCATAACCATTTAGATTGAAATAGCCATGATTTGTGATATTAATCAAAGTATCTTTGTCACTAACACCACTATATTGAATATGTAAACTCGATTCATCTAGCCAATAGATCGCATAGAAATCTAAAGTTCCGGGATATCCTTCTTCTCCATCTTTTGATACATAGTGGAATTTAACACCATCTTCAATTAAAGTATAATCAAATACTTTATAAGAAAATCCCTCAATGCCTCCATGTAATGAGTTTGGCCCATTATTGATAGGTACATGATATTCTGTACCATTTATTATGAATGTTCCTTTTTCAATACGATTACATACTCGTCCTACTAAGGCATTTAAATAGGTTCCATCTCGTTTTTGATAATCTTCAACATGTTCAAATCCTAAAATACAATCACAGTCTTGATTATTTTTGTCTTTCGTTACAATCTTTAAAAGAGTACAACCAAAGTTTGTAACTTCTACAGTTAAATGTGAATTGGAAATTGATAATACATCAATCCCATTCTCTAATCTTTCTTTTACCTCTACCATAATGTTTTCACAAATCGGCTAAAGCCGTCTATCCCTTCATCATCCATTTTATATACACCGACATTCTCTAATACAGACACGAATTTCTTTGTGACTTCCATCTCCATGAATGTATCCACATTTGTATACGAGCATGTTTTTAGGTGTTCATACCATTCTTTATGTTTTTCAAGTTCTGGATAAGAATCAAAATCTGCTTTTCCAGATAAACATAATTTAATTTGTTCTAACTCCGTTTTTAATCGTGCTGGCAAAATCGCAAGTCCCATAACTTCAATCAACCCAATATTTTCTTTTTTAATATGGTGATGCTGAGAGTGAGGATGGAAGATACCTAATGGATATTCTTCTGTAGTACGATTATTTCGTAAAACTACATCCATTTGATATTTGCCATCTTTCTTTCTTACAATTGGCGTTACTGTATTGTGACGAACGCCATCTTCATTGGCGATGATATCTAAACTTTCATCACTATATGTACACCATGTTTCAAAGATTTTAGTAGCTAGATCCAATACGTTTTCTTTTGATTTTGATGTTAATCGAAGTGTTGATAGTGGCCAGTAAAGCATATCCACTTGTACATCCTTATATGTATAGCTCTTAACAACTTTTGCGTCTTCCATTGGAAAATGGTGCCTTCCACCTTGATAGTGGTCATGACTTAAAATAGATCCACCCACAATCGGTAAATCTGCATTACTTCCAATCATATAGTGTGGGAATTTATCAATAAATGCGAATAAATGCTCAAATGTAGAACGATCCATCTTCATTGGTGTATGTTCACTATTAAATACAATACAGTGCTCATTGTAGTACACATATGGTGAATATTGTAAATTGTATGTATGTCCATTTAAATCCAATGGAATAATACGATGTGTTTGTCTAGCTGGATGATTTAAGTTTCCGGCAAAGCCAACATTTTCCTTACATAATAAACATGCAGGATATGAAGTACTTACGGCATTTTTTGCCTTTGCGATTTCCTTAGGATCCTTTTCTGGTTTTGACAAATTGATTGTAATTTGAATATCACCATATTTACAAAAATGTGTAAAACTGATATTCTTATCAATTCTTGATTTACGGATATAGTTAGAATCCATACTTAACTTATAGAAGTGATCTGTTGCACTTTTTGGATTCAAAGAATATAGACTCTTAAAAGTATTCACAACTTCACTTGGCCTAGGCATTACACAATTCATAATGCGTGTATCTAGTAAATCTTTTTCAGTTACAGTATCCTGAATCATACCTTTTTCAACCGCATAATCTAACATGAAATCTAGAATCTCATAGATAGAACAGTCTTCTACTTCTTCTCTTTTAAATTCTTGGATGCCAAATAGATCAATCAATAAATTTGCAGAATAATCATAATCGTATTTCTCGATCATTCCATTCTTTAAAGCATACTCTAATATCTGGTTAATTTTTTTGTTCATTTTCCATTCCTTCTATTTAGTCAAAAAAGCCATTCTGGTATGAATGGCTCTTATTTAAAATTTTCAAAAGAATCAATCACTTGTACAACTCCAGGAAGCTTTTCGTATTCTTCTTTTTTATTGCCAGAATCCACAACGACTATATTGTGACATCCTGCTTTATAAGCATTTGAAATCCCACTAACACTATCTTCGATAATTAAACAATCTTGAATATCCACTCCAATATTATGAGCTGCCTTTTTAAACATTGCGATTTTGTTTTCATACGTTCCATCATCATAGACAATCCTAGATGGCTCAATCCATTTGTCTAGATGAAATGATTCGACAAAGAAATCAATATTAGGCTTGATAGATGCGGATGCGATTGTGAATGGAATATTTGATTCTTTTAAATAATCAAAATATGTTTCAGCCCCATTGACTAAATGAAACGTCGCCTGATCCTCTTTACAAAATTGGCGATAATATTCTTCTTTTAACTGCGAATATTTTTCCATTTCGGATGGATCACACGTTCCACCAAACATATATTCAACAACTTTATTGTTTGGTACACCATTAATATGTTCATGAAGTTCTTCTTCATCAATTCCATGATGACGAATATCTTGTGATATTTTTGACCATGCCGAAATATGTTTTGGGTTGTCAAAAAACAATGTTCCATTAAAATCAAATATTACGCCTTTATATTTATGCATTATTAAACCTCTTTTGCATCTATTACTTGTCTGTACCAATACGCACTCAATTTAGGATAACGTTTTTGTGTTTCATAATCCACATAGAATAAACCATAACGTTTGTTGTATCCATTAGACCATGAGAATACATCCATTAGCGACCAAGCAAAATATCCTTTGACATTTGCTCCGTCTTCAACTGCTTTTAACAACCATTCCAAATGTTGTTTAACATAGTCGATTCTTGGCTCATCAAAGATAATTCCATCTTCAAAATCATCTTTATATCCCATACCATTTTCTGTGATATAGATTGCTTTATAGTTTGGATATTGATTTTTGATACGCATAATCATATCATACATACCTTCTGGGTAAATCAACCAGTCCCAGTCAGTAGTAGGAATACCTTCTTTGAATACACGTTCTCCTACGCCTTTTAATTTAAATTTCTTTGTTCCTTTTTCACCTGTACCATTGTGATGAATTTCATTTTCACCATTATATGCTTTGATAAAATGACTCTGATAATGATTCATTCCTAGATAACAATTATATTGTGCGGCTTCTTCCATAACCTCAATATCTTTTGCATCTACACTAAATTCTCCACCATTCATTTTTACTAAATTCTGGATTACTGACATTGTTTCTTCCGTATATCTTCCTAAGAAAGTTGCATCCAACAAGAACTGGTTTGCTAAAATGTCCTCTTTTTTTGCTGCAAGTACATCTTCTGGATTGTTCGGATCTAAAGGATATTTAGTTTCTAAAGAATGGATAACACCAATCTGTCCTTTATAATTTCCCTTGTAGAATTCAAGCACAGCCTTCGCATGCGCAACCATCATGCCATGCATTGACTTAACTGCTGAAGTGATATCATATGTAATACATGGAGGAAATGTTCCTTCAATATATTGGTTGGTAGCAATTGGCCATACTTCATTAAATGTAAACCAATAAGTTACTTCATCTTTATATTCTTCAAAACAGAATTTTGCATATTCAACAAATGCATCAATTGTTTCTCGATTCAAGAAATCTCCATTGCGATGCAAAGCATCAGGTGTATCAAAATGATGAAGAGTTACATAAGGTTCAACTCCATTTTTATGACACTCCTGGAATACTCTGTGATAAAAATCTACACCTTCTTGATTGATTTTACCCTTTCCTTTTGGAAAGATGCGTGACCATGCAATGGAAATACGAATGGCGCCAATATGAAATTGATTGCATAGTTTTAAATCCACTGGATACTTATGGTAAAAATCACTAGCTGGATCTGCTTTAAAACGGCCTTGTTTTTCTAAATAATCATCCCAAGCCACTTTTCCTTTACCATATTCACGTGTACTACCTTCACACTGATATGCAGCAGTAGCACCACCAAATACAAAATCTTCAGCAAATTTCATAGTTATTGTTCCTCACTTTCACCATTTAAAATAGAAAATACAAACTCTAACGCTTTTTCTGGATCACGTGTTAAAGCAATATATTGCTTACCTTGACACGCTACACTCTTAATTCCTAATCTATCTGTATCAATTTTTAAATCTTGATAATAGTTAGCTACCTGTGGAGCCAATACAACTAAATCGAAATCTTTTAACATGTCATAATGAGCTCCATAAGATCCAGCAGCGGTAGTCATTTTAATCCCCTTATCTTCTGCACCTTTCGCTAATGCATTTGCAAGTAAACCACTTGTTCCTCCGCCTGCACAAAGAACCAACACACGTTTACCGTCCACTACATCACCAGAAACTTCAACACTTTCCTCAGTTTCTTCTGTTGCTGCTTCTTCCTGATCCTTTAAAGCTTCTTCTTCACATTTTTCTTTATCATAAACCTTGAAGAATGGATAGTAAACAATAAAGTCAATAACTAGAACTAAAACTGCAAATAATAATGATAATAAACCAATTCCACATCCAAGAACGATTCCTAATGGTGCTGGACATGTCCATGGAAGAATATACATGAAACTGTTCATTCCTAAGAAATCAACGAACGCTTTAAATAACCAAACATTTAGAATTGGTGCACCAATAAATGGAATAAAGAATATAGGATTTAAAATCAATGGAGCTCCAAAAAGAATTGGTTCGTTTACACCGAATAATACTGGAATAGAACTTGCTCTACCAACTGCCTTCAACTCTTTAGATTTTGCCATAAATGCAAACATCAAAGTAACGACCAAAGTGGCTCCAGTTCCACCCAAAGTAGCAACAAATTGTTGAACACCTGGTGTTAAGATGTTATTTGCATGCTCACCAGCTTGATATAATCCTAGGTTGTTTGCGATATTTACATAATAGATAGCTGAAACCGCTGGCTCTACAATAGATGGTCCTTGAATACCAACAAACCAGAACATAGCCATTGCTCCGTAAATGATAGCTAATCCTAGATATCCATCAGCAGCAGTAAACAATGGTTTAAAGAATTCAATTACAGCTGCAGCAAAGTTAATACCTACTAAATCTCTAAACACGATATCAAATACAGCTAATAGTAAAATTGAAATAGCAAATGGAATAACATCAGCGAATGTTTGAGAAATATTAGGTGGAACTTCTTTTGGCATGTGAATTGTAATATCTCTTTTTACACAGAATTTATAGACATTACAAACAAAGAATGCAACAAAGAATGCACTCAACAAACCCTTAGAACCCATATATCCGCTTGCAAAGCCTTCTTTAATAGGGTCAGCAGCAATCAACAATAAGCCAACAACTCCGGCCATGAAAGTGGAAATATTATTGATTTGTCGATTAATTGGTAATTCACGGTTAAAACTATCTGCTAAGTTTTTAGCGGTAGATCCTGCAACTAATACGGCTAAAATTCCCATTGAATAGTTATATGGTTTCAAAATCATACTTTCAATATTAGCTGGCCAGTAATATCCAAAAATATTAGGTACATATGCAATCAGCATAAAGATACTTGAGAATAATACCACTGGCATCGCGGACATAAAGCCATCACGAATTGCCTTAAGATATTTATTTCTAGAAACCTTTTCAAAAAAAGGCTTCATTTTTTCGATTTTAGCAACTAAATTATTCATATAGACTCTCCTATTAATTATCTATAAATATCTAAAAGATTATTCACAATATCTTTCAATAGAATTGTTGTCATTAAATGATCTTGTGCATGCACTGTGATAAATCCAATTTCAACATTTTCACCTCTAGCCTCTTGTTGAAGCAAAGTTGTTTGTGATTTATGGGCATCGTTTAAAGATTCATTTGCTTCTTCAATCAACTTTTTACATTCTTCAAACTCTTTTGCCTTAGCTTTTTCAATAGCTAATAATAATTTTGATCTTGCTTCTCCTGAATAAGCAACAATTTCAAATCCAATTAATGATACTTCTTCTTTAGTCATTTTGAGTTTCTCCTTCTTTTTTAAAAATATCAACTATAGTGGCTGCATCTCCTAATGAGAATTGAATTCTATAATAATCCTCTAGAGCATGCATTGCCTCTTTCACTTTTTGTAATTCATTAGGATAATCCATTTTGATTTTTTCTAGATTTAGATTCACAACCGATCCCTCCAAGTTTACCAATCGATTGATTAAACATCCTATATGAATTAAGAATCCTAACCTCGTATCCTCCGATAACTTTTTATTTAAGATTCGTTCTAATTCTGTTAAAAATGGTAATAATGTTATTTCCAAATCTGCATGTGTAAATATAGAAAACTGTTCTGTTAAATATTCAAACACATCAAATCCACTGTCCTTTTCGGCAAATAATTCACGTATTGATTGAACACTGCTTAAATTTGTATAATTCACATAACGTAAGTTAAATACTTCTGGATTATATGTACCGACAATTCCTACGATTGTTCCTAAGGTTTGAATTTGATTCAGTTGGTTAATTAAATCTCGCTTGTTTGTTATATCAAATGATAAAATACGATAATCTTTACTATCTTCCAGAGTCTCTAATATCTTTCGGATGTTCTCGCTTTTCTTATCTTCTTCAGTTGATAAGGTAATAATTATATCTTTACGTCCTCTTCTAGAATATGTCGTATCTGAAACATCATCTATGACTGCATCATGGATCTCGTCGACACTCTTTCCTGCTTCACTGTATTTACATGATGACATTGCTAACAGACCGATTGGCATTTCAATAAATCGAAGTTCAATATTTGTCTCTTGAGATATTGAATTTAACATTACTTGAATTGACCCCATATCATAAATAACAAATATACCTTTGCCTTTATTTATTGTAATAATTTTTTTCTTCAATCGCTCATAAGTGATTTCAATATCCTCGTCTAATGGCAAATCAAAGGATTCCAAATTTTTAACCGGCATCAATGCCTTTATTGCTTTTTCTATTGAAGAAGCACTGTTTTTGCCATGCATGGCTATAAGTGTAACAACTTCATTTTTGTGGGTTGAGCTCTTAAAATGCAAACTTATAAACAAAGTTATGAATACTATTTCATCTCGGGAAAGTTGTGCACCAAAACTACTTTCTATCTCTTGAATAAGTTTTCTAGAGCATAAGTATTGCTCCCCATAAACTTCCATAATTTCAATAACTTTCTCATTGGAAATTCTTTGTTTGTTATGATTGGAAGTAATGGCTTTATTTAAATGAAGACAGATTCCATAGTAAATTTCATTCGCATATACACGATTAAATTTATTTCCCAAGTCATCCATAAAAGAATGTACAATCGTCCTTAGTTTTAAAGAAACATCTTTTTCCAGTTGTTTTTCATCATAGCCTTCTGTTAGCTGAACTAAGTATTCATTAATTTCTTCTTCAATATTTGCAAACAAAAATGTGTCAACATCTTCACTCTGAACATTCTTGCCGAATAAATATCTTTTTCTATCTATTCTTTTGTACAAATCTAATTTTTCATCTGCTGCGCTAGCATGGTAAGTGTGATCTTTATCAAATATGTAAACATTGTCCTTTACAATCACTTGATCCAAGCTGTCTTTCATCTTGTTCAGATACAACATTCCCTTTCGGACCTTTGCAGGTAAATCCGATAATTCTAAGACAACCTTTCTAGCATTTTTCTTTGTTTTAACAAAGGCATTTGCCACACCAAATTGAATGTTATTTTTGAGTCCGCTTAAGTTGTCTTCGCAAGGATACAACAATAAGCACTGCATTAAACCGTAATTTACCTCAATACGTTTATTTAAATTGGATGCTTCTTGTTGAAAAAAATACTCAACATGTTTGTACCTTTCTTCGACACTTCTATTTCTTAATGATGGTAAAATTCCACTAAAATTGAAAAACTCTTTAAAATACTGAATTTTCTCTTCCTGCTGAATATGCGCCAACAATACTATTTCTACATTGTGATTTGCTAAAACATTGTCAATAAACCCGGATAACACTTTTCTGGAAATTGAATCCATATTTTTTATAAGAAACATCCCATGATTTACTTTTGACACAAACTCACATTTTGTAATAAATGTAGATTGAAATGCTTTTTCATCCATCAGAGAACAATCAATTTCCAAATATTCAGAATTCTTTTTCAAGATGCCTTCATGGCAAGCAAAATCATATGCACACTTTCCAAGCTCAGATACCTCTGTACCCTTCTCTCCAATATATAAAATTCTTGGAGTATGAGAAGGATACGTAATAGCTGCCTTAGTATACTGAATAACCTCTTTTAAGCTTGTATCCGATCCTATTAAACATCCAAATTCATCTGTTTCGATATTTTTTTTGAATTCTTCTGATAAGCTATATAAGACTGGACGTCCTAAATATTTTTTAATTTTTCCTTCATTAACAAGTTGATTTAATATTGTAGAGACATTTGCTCTTTGTATATTTGTCTTTTCAGAAATAAACTCTGTGTTGAACTTAATTAGCTCATTTCCTATAGAACTGCATTCCTTGTCATATTCCATAACGAACGATAAAACCTTGTCTTTGTTCGTTACCATTTTTTCTCCTCCTATCCATGTCCTATTTTAAGTAAATAAAATAATTCAAACAAATTCACTATAATTGTATTTTCACAACACTAACCTCTCTTCACACTCTAAAAAAACAGTAGTGTTTAAAAAAATATGATCTGTTTGTGTAAACGCTTACTTTTGACATACTGTTTGTCTGCTTTTTCTGTTTAATTTCGAATTTAAACACTATTAATTTATTTGTTCTTTATTTAAAATAATATTAAGCGTTGAATCCCTCTATATTTTAAACATTCGAAAAACACTTTTATATGTAGTTTCGATTAAATTATAGTAATTTTGATTTATTTTGAATGGAGCAAAAATGTATGAATAATATAGAAGCATTAGTTAAAAATCTATATAAGATATTAGGAACGAATATCACAATTTTTAATATTGAAGGCGACGTACTAGTCAGCTATCCAAATATACATAAAAGCTTTTGCGCATTTATAAATAATTCCAAAAACGGAAATGAGCAATGTATGAAATGTGATAGAAAAGCATTTAACAGAGTAAAAAAATCAGGTAAAATCGAACTTTATAAGTGTCATCTAAACCTATATGAAATATGCGTACCTCTCTATACATATGGCACTCTCGCAGGATATTTAATGACAGGGCAAGCTACAGATGGTTCTGATTACGAAAAAGAAATAATAAAGAAACTAGCTGAACCTTTTTTTACAGACAAGGATTCGCTAGAGAAAAGTTTGAACCAAATCCCAAAACGATCAAAAGAACAACTAGAAGCCTATGCAAGTATTATTGAAGTTTATGCTAATTACTTTACGCTTAGTAATAAAATTCATAAACAAAAAGACAATTTAGCGGCATCAGTCAAGGAATATATTCAAAAAAACTGCACAAAAGATATTTCTTTAGAACATCTCTGTTTGAAATTCAATTGCTCGAAATCTACAATAGTTAATGGTTTTAAACAAGAATTCAATACTTCTATTCATAAGTATTTAACCGATCTAAGAATAAACAAATCATGTGATTACTTAATTAACTCAAATCTTTCAATTCAACAAATTGCTGAATTAACAGGTTTTAATGATCCTAATTATTTTTCAAAAGTATTCAAAAAAAGCTTGGATATAACACCCAAGCAATATAGAAAAATTTATAAATAAAATTTAAGCAATCGTACAACACAATTAGATACGTAATCACAAAATTCAATTATATTGCAATATACATCCATTATACATCCATTCCAATTTTGAAGTATCTGGCATAAAAATACGACCTCCTAGTGGATCTATTATTTCACAAAGAGATCAATCTTTTAATATGGGGCCTATATGGCGCTTACGTTTATTTGTACCACCTTTAAATTTAACGCTTACGAATTTATTGTGCCAAAAAAAAATTCCGTAGACAAACCCGAGTCTATAACCCTAAAGCTTGTACAATACGGAATACTTTTTATTTATTTTTTTATTCTGAAATTTAACGCTTAACCTCCAATTTGTTGACATAGCCTTTTAAGTAATCGCAAATTTAAAAAGATCTTCTTTTCGTATTTGACGAATAAAAAAGT
>AUXO013334439.1_pt1 | contig 14362 bp, 11 predicted proteins | sample 768731 | NCBI WGS metagenome assembly AUXO01 (sample SAMN02715735, study PRJNA202380) | gut metagenome | biome: sheep rumen | host: Ovis aries | place: New Zealand: Palmerston North | reverse complement strand
GTTTCTTTTGTTCGTCTTTATCATCTTGAATGATTTTAAGCAGATCGTCGTTGTTTATTTTAAATTGATTTAGATTGTCAATTCTTTCGGCTATACCTATTTTTACTTCGAACCTCAGATTGTTGGCATTTGATTTTTGTTGATAGCAAGTTTTACTTTCGTTAAGTTCAATATATTGATCGAAAACATGTTTTCCGTAGTCTGCAATTGGATTATTTTCCTTTTTAAGGAGTTGTCTATCTTTTATTTCATTTAATTCACCAGCTCTCCTATATATTTCCGCCTGAACATCAAGCTTCAGTTTTGGTAAAGCATCTGTCATGACTTCGTAGCCTTGAATATTACCAATTATATATGCATCTACATCGCGATAACCGTACGATATTGGTTTATAATTTTGGGCTTTTACCCTATTTACTCCTTCCATCCAAAGTTGATTTGTTTCCGCAAAACTCAATGTCGTTTTTTTGTTATTCATATAATTGATAGTTGAGTTCTATTAAAAAAAATCAAAATTTCAAATTTTTAAATATTTTTATAAATTGATTATAAAAATAACAATATAATTGTTTGGTTGTTATGTTTGACGATTTGGAAAAAATTTTGGCTGATGCAAAGGCAAAAATTGGCGAATGCGGAGATTTAAATGCACTGCTCCACGATGTAAAATCATCAGTTCTTGGAAAAAATAGTGAATTGACGAAAATTTTTGGCAAGATGAAAGATTTATCGCAAGAGGCAAAAAAGCAATTAGGAGCGGAAATAAACGAGGCAAAAGAGAAACTTGAAAATGCATTCAAACAAAAACGGGAAGAATTAGAAAACAAAATGTTGGAGTTGAAACTGCAAGCGGATGCACTTGACGGAACTTTGCCTTGTAGAAATGAACGCGAAGGGAGTTTGCATTTGATCACAAAAACAGAGCAAGAACTTTGCAGAATATTCACAAAATACGGGTTCTCTTTCGCAGAAGGCTTTGAAATTGAAGAGGATTTTTATAATTTTATCGCTTTGAATTTCAAGAAAAATCACCCAGCGAGGCAGATGCAAGATACTTTTTATTTACAGAGTAAAAACAACGATGGCGACAATTATTTATTGAGAACGCACACGACTTGTGTTGATGTTAGGGCGGTAATTGAAAATAATTTACAACCACCGATTGCTTTGATTTCTTGCGGAAAAACTTTCCGTTGCGATAGCGACAGGACGCATAGCCCTATGTTCAATCAGTTTGAAGGTTTAATGATTGATAAGGGTTTGAGTTTGAGGCATTTGAAATTCTTTTTGAAGACGATGTTGGGCGAATTTTTTGAGACAGACGATGTTTGTTTGCGAATGAGACCAAGTTATTTTCCTTTTACCGAGCCAAGTGTGGAAATTGATGTTGGTTTTTCTGTGGCAAGTGATGGACAATTGAAAATCGGAGGAAGCGATAAATGGCTTGAAGTTTTAGGTGCCGGAATGTTGCATCCTAATGTTTTAAAAGAGATGAATATTGACAGCGAAAAGTATAGCGCTATTGCTTTTGGTTGCGGTGTTGAGCGGTTTGCGATGCTGAAATACGGAGCAAATGATATAAGAGATTTTACAGCAAACAAACTCGGTTGGTTAAATCATTATTCTTTCAAAAGTTTTGAGATGTAGTATGAAAGTTTTGTATAATCTTTTAATATTATTGTTATTTTTTGTTATAGCATCTTGTTCTGGCAAGAAATACACAAAAAACGATGGGGAGGTTATTTTTGGAAATTCAAATGATTTACAAGTTGAGCCGGCATTGGTTGGGTATAATGTTGAAAGTCCATCTACCATTGAGGGCACTTGTATGTTGACGACCGATTTTGATTATCAAAATGCGGGCTTGTCAATGGAAAGTTATCCGCAGATTAAAGCCAGTGATTATAAAAAACATTTTTCTCGTAGCGGGAAATATGATTTTTACTTACATCCAATAATTTGCGATGGTGTAGTTTATGATATAAAAAATAACAGCAAGCTTGTAGCTTTTAAGCTTTTGGACAATGGTGCTGTAAAAGAACTTTGGAGCGAGAAACTTTTGGATTTTGGAGAAAGGAAGAATTTGGATTTTTTACAAGCAAGATTAGAGGGCGAGATTTTATACATCGTTGCAAATAATGGTTTTGTTTTAGCTTTTGATGTAAAAAGCAAAAAAATAGTTTGGAAAAAGCGATTTGATGCCGTGTTTGGAGCTTCTCCTTCGTTGAACGATGAAAATTTGTTTTTGATTTCTGCAAGCGACGAACTATTCGCAATCAATAAACAAAATGGCGAGTTGTCTTGGAAGTATGAAAGTGAGAATAGGACTTCCGTGATTTCCGCACAAATTCCGCCGGTTTCAATCTATCAAGGCAAAATTGTTGCGGGTTTTGCCAATGGATATGTTGCAGTTTTTGATAAAAATGGTGGACTTATCTGGCAAAACAAGATTGTAAATTCAAAAGACAGCACGAATATTATTGATATAAATGATATAGATTTTCCGCCAATTTTGTTTAAAGATGTTCTTGTTGCCGGAGGAATCAAGTCAAGTGTAATGGGATTTGATTTCAAAAGTGGTCAGCCTTTGTGGCAAATTCAAACCGGTTTGAATAGCTATATTTTTCACAATAATCAAGGATTTGGCTTTTTCGTGAATTCAAATAATGAGAAAGTTTGTTTTTTCATTGGCAATGGTGCGATTAAATGGGTAAAAAAAGATATGTCTTTTGTAGATGAAGTAAAAGTTCCGGGTTATTTAAATGGTGGATATCCAAAAGTTATTACTAATATAAACAGGTATTATGACGCATATTAAAGTAATGCTCTGCAACTTTTAAAATCGTTATTAAAACTTAGCTACTAAAATAATACGGCAATTGTTTCAATATTTTGGTGACTTTATAAAGTGTAAGAATTTTTATTTTCCATCTCTTACTTTTCCTCCTGTTTTTGCCTCAACTGCTTGTATGATTTTATTCATCAATTCGTTGATTTGCTCCGTTGTAATTGCCTCATCTTTTGGCTCAAAAATATAGCGTAAAGCGATAGATTTGTTATCAACAATCGGCATTTGGTAGACATCAACTACAATTATATCTTTTATTATATCGTCTTTGTATGCGGACAGCAATTCGCTCGCGTTTGTCTTGGCATCAACTACAAAAGCAATGTCGCGAACTATCGGTTGAATTGTGCTTTCTTTATATCTTTGGCTTTTTGGTTTTGCGATTGAAAGACCATTTGCAAATAATTCAAAAAAGCAAACTGGATTTTTAATTTCAAAATCTTTCAATACAACTGGGCTGATTTCGCCGAATACCGCAATGGTTTGTTCGCCATCTTTGTTTCTAATTTTAACATCAAAACTCCTCGTTGGATGCACGTATTTTTTACTGCTTTTTTCAAGTTTTAGGCTTTTAACATTGACGCCATACACGTTTTCCAGCAAGCCGTATAAATCTTTTTTTGCATCAAAAATGTCAAAATCTCTGCTTTCTTTGAAATGGTCTGTTTTGTTTGCTTTTCCGCAATATACGCCCGCGATTGATTTTATTTGCTCCTCTTTGCTCGTGCCTTTGAAAATCGCACCCTCCTCAAACAAAGCAAGTTGATTTTCGAGTATATTACTTTCATTATTTTTCACTGCTTGCAACAAAGAAACCAGCAAACTTGGACGCATATAGTTCAAATCACTTGAAATTGGATTTGCAAGTTTTAAATCTCCGTTTATTTCTGCAAATAATTCTGCCTTTTTTTCATCGCAAAATGCCAAAGAAATGCTCTCTTGCAAGCCTGCTGATGCGAGATACTTTTTTGCTTTTAGTCCATTTTCAAAAGCATTTTTTGCAAATTTCGCAAGTGAATATGGTTGTTCTGGTATTTTATCATATCCTTCAATTCTTGCTAACTCTTCGGCAATGTCTTCTTTTATTTCAACATCGTGTCTAAAACGAGGGACTTTTATTTTTAATAAATCATTGTTTTTTTCCAAAATTTCAAACTGCAATGCCTGTAAAATCTCAATGGTTCTTTCCGTTGAAATTTCAATTCCGGTGAGTTTTTTCGTCAATGCAAGAGGATAATTTATAATTTTATTGTCCGCAAGTTTGCCATCAACAGCGATATTGCTTGCTTGTCCGCCACAAACTTCCATTATCATCTTTGTTGCCAAGTTTAGCATTTCCTCTGTCAAATCTGGGTTTATCCCACGTTCATACCTAAATCTTGCATCACTTACAATTTTGAGTTCTTGCCCTCCAATCGTAATTGGTGTTGTTGGAAAATAAGCACATTCAAGCAAGATGTTTTTAGTTTCCACCGTGGTTTTGCAATCATCTCCGCCCATTATTCCGGCTACGCAGAGGTCGTTATTTTCATCGCTAACCATCAAAATTTTACTTTTATCAAACCTGATTTCTTCGCCTTTCAGGGTCTTAAATGTATCGTGTTTTGCGTAATCAACTATGATTTTTTTGCCAATTTTATCTGCATCATAAGTATGCATTGGTTGCCCGTACTCAAACATTATGTAATTCAAAATATTTACAATAACGCCATTGTCTCCGCATCCATTCATCGCATTTCTTTTTAAGATGTATTTTGGTGTCTCCGCACTGGCATTCACGCCTTGAATTTCACGGCAAAAATATCGGCAATTATCAATTTTTACCTCAACCGAATGGCTATTTTTCAATGTTTCTTTTACTTCTGCTTTTTCAATTTTCTTTAATGCTCCAAAACCGCCAGCACTCAAATCTCGAGCAATTCCGTAGACACTTGTAGCATCGCCCCTGTTTGGCGTGATTGATATTTCTATCGGCATTTTTTCAAGTGCTTTGTATTCTTTTACCCAAAGTTCTCCAATTTTGCACTCTGCTGGCAATTCCATAATTCCTTCGTGTTCGTTGCTAATTCCCATTTCTCGCTCGCTACACATCATCCCGCAACTATCTACTCCACGAATTTTTGATTTTTTAATCTTAAAATCTCCGTTTGGAATATAAGCACCAACAAGTGCAAGAGCCACTTTTATACCTTTCCTTGCATTTGGGGCTCCGCAGACAATTTGGTATGTTTCTTTTCCATCAAAAACCTTGCATACGTGCAAATGGTCGCTGTCCGGGTGGTCTTCGCATTCTTGGATTTCCGCTACAACAATTTTTTCAAAAATGCTTTCATTCGGCAAATCATTTTCTACTTCAAGCCCAATTTCATTGAGTTTTTTACAAATTTCCTCTCCGCTTTTTGTTGTTTCCAAATGTTCTTTTAACCATTCAAGATTGAAAAGCATATTTCCTTCCAAAAAAGCAAAGAATTTGAATTTAATAAAAATCAATATTTGACTTTTATAGGATCAATTTTTAGGTTTTTTCTCGGTATGAAGACAATTTTTAGATTTTTTGCTATAATTATAATGTTAATGCCGACGGCACTGGTTCTTTATATGTTTAGAGATTGCATAAGAGCAAAATATTTGAATGTCAATAACAATAAAGAGGTTGTAAAACAGGAAAAAAATGAGCCAGTCAATGGGAAAATCGCAAGAAATGTTGATATAATTGCAACATTAGGCAAAGATGGATGGGATAAAATTCCTTCTTTCTGTGAGAGTGGGGCGACAATTTTCCGCATCAATGGTTCACATATCAAAAGCGAGGAACAACTGAAAAATATGATTGTTAATGTTAATGAAAAAATTTTGAACGAGAAATGCCAAAATGTGAGAGTAATGTATGATACACAAGGGCCAGAAATTAGGACAAGAGTTGACGGAGAGGAAATAAAAATACAAGTTGGCGATAAGTTAGTTGTTGATTTAAATTCGCAAAGTGCAGAAAAGAATGAATTAAAAGGTAGTAAAAAGGGTGCAAGAAAAGATACAAAAAAGGATGTCAATAGGATTGGTGTTAATTATGAAGGATTTATCAATGATGTTAAACAGGATATGATTTTGACTATTGAAAATAGAGTTGTTTATGCAAAAGTTCAGGAGATAAATCAAGAAAAAAAGGAGATTGAACTTGTGATTACTGAAATAAATACGAAAGATGGAACTTTTGCGATCGGCGACAGAATGCATATAAATTTAATTGGCGAGCCCGTGAGTTTGCCAACATTGACTGAAAATGATAAGAAGTATATTGCTATGTCGGTAGTTGAAGGTGTAAAAGATTATGCAATTTCTTTTGTTCGTGATGAGAATGATATTGACGAGGTTAAAAATATTATCAAAGGTGCACTGCAAGAAAACGGAAAAAGTGAGGAAGAAATTTCGCAAATTATGAAAGATATTAGGGTTATTGCAAAAATAGAAACAAAGCAAGGTTTAGACAATTTGGATGATATTATGCAATGTGCCAAAGGGGCAATGGTTGCACGTGGCGATTTGGCAAGCGAAATTCCAGTAAATGCTGTTCCTTATGCAAAAAAGAAGATTATAGATACTTGCAATAAATATAAAAAGTTCTCAATTTTGGCGACCGATGTTCTTGAAAGTTTGACAAAGCAAGATATTCCTTCGCGAAATGATTTAGATGTTATAGCCACGGCTTTGCAATTAAACGTTTCTTCAATTATGCTTTCAAATGAAACCGCAAAAGGAGACAAGGGCACGAAGGCAATTGGTGTTTTAAAATCAAGTATTGATTATTATAACAATGAAGTCGTTGCGAACTAGTCTGGTGCGTAAGATTTCAGTTGGTTGGGTTTGAATAATTTCTTGGGCATTTTAGACGGCTTCTTGCTTTTATTTAAACCTTATTTTGTTTTGTTTTATCTGTTTTTTATACCGCCACTGGTGCTTTTATTGCTGGATGACATTGATAGTTTTGCAATTCAAAATCTTCAAATTTGAAATCAAAAATGTTTTTAACATCTGGATTTATTTTCATCGTTGGCAATGGGAAAGGCTCGCGGGAAAGTTGCAATTCACATTGTTCAAAATGATTTTTGTAAATATGTGCGTCTCCCATTGTGTGGACGAAGTCTCCAAGTTCAAGACCGCAAACTTGTGCTATCATCATTGTTAGTAGTGAATATGATGCGATGTTGAACGGCACACCCAAGAAAATGTCTGCCGAGCGTTGATAAAGTTGGCAACTCAATTTGTTGTCAATGACGTAAAATTGAAAAAATGAATGGCAAGGAGGAAGTGCCATTTTATCAACGTCAGCGGGGTTCCAAGCACAAACAATCAAACGCCGTGAATTTGGGTTTTTCTTAATCTGCTCTATCAAGTTGGAAATTTGGTCTACAACTCTGCCGTCAGGACATTCCCAATGACGCCATTGTTTGCCGTAGACGGGGCCAAGATTGCCGTTTTCGTCAGCCCATTCGTCCCAAATGGTGACATTGTTGTCTTTTAAGTACTTTATATTTGTATCACCCTTTAAAAACCATAAAAGCTCGTGAATTATTGAACGGAGATGGCATTTTTTCGTTGTGACAAGTGGAAACCCGTCATTCAAATTATACCTCGCTTGATAACCAAAAACTGAACGAGTTCCTGTGCCAGTCCTGTCGTCTTTATCGTGCCCGTTTGCCAAGACATAACGCATTAAATCCAAATATTGTTTCACACCTTAATATGAAAAATATCAAAATTAAAAGCAAATAAAAGTATTACGAAAAGGTTGTTATTTGGCTATTAAATGAATGTGGAAATGAAAAATTATCTGACCTGCACTCTCTCCGCAGTTTGAAACAAGCCTGTATTCTTTTACACCGAGCATTTCTGCAATTTCTGGTATTTTTTTAAAAAAACGAGCAACAAAGTCAGACGAAGCATTCTTCACAAAATCAGTATAGTCAACAAATTCACCTTTTGGAATGATTAAAACGTGAATTCTCGAAACAGGATTTTGATCATAAAAACAGAGCAAATCATCGTCTTCAAAAACTTTCTTTGTCGGCAAATCACCTCTTAAAATTTTCGCAAAAACATTGTCTCTATTATATGACATACCCATTATTTTCTTCTGTCTTCTTTTTTATTTTTCCTTTTCTCTTGTTTTTTGTCTTCGCGTTTTTTAGTTTTATCATCAGCTTTTTTTTCGTCAATATCTTGTTTTTCAAAACCTCTCTCTTTCATAACTACTTTTTTATAAAATCTTGGGTTTTGTTCTTCTATAATTGTTTTTTTTGTTCCGTCTTTGTCTATTGAAACTTTCTTTGTCCTTTTCGTATTCTTTTGTGCTTCTTTTTCAAAATTCTCCATTTCTTTCATTGCGTTGGAAAACATACGCTCTTGGTTCTCAAAAGCTTCTTCAAAGGCTCTGTCTATTTCAATAAAATTGCGTGTAAAAAAACTATCAAAGTCGTTCATTGTTCTTACGAAATGGTGGTGTGGCTTATGAAAAATTGGTTTTTCATTGTGCGAATTGATTGGAAAACTCCAACCGAACATTTGCATAGCAATGATTTTTGAGCAAATTATGAATTTTGTGATTGCACCAATTATTGCAAGTTTTATGCAATGTTTATTGACCTCTTCGTTGTTTGAGAAGATATATTTCCATATAGCAACCAAAATTATTCCTATAAGTCCAAAGAGAAGCCCGAAAACAAAGCTTAAAATCTTTGCTAATTTGGATGATTTACTTTCGTTCCAGTTGTTTTTAACATCAATGAAAAAGTTTTTTACTTTTGACATAAAACTCGAAAAATTCGACTTATGGTTAGCATAATAGTCAAGTTTTTTTATTTAAACACTTCTTCCCTTCTCTTTGCTTTGTGTTCTGCCTTGATATTTTGCTTTATCTGGGACATCAAGATTTTTAATTTTACTAATCATCAGCATTCCCTGTCGTTTTGCTTCTGGTAGTCGTTGGTTGAAATTGTTGTTTATATTGTATATTATTTTTTCAAGCTTTTTTACGTCGTTGACGAAGTTCTGTTTGGAGTGATTGTCTAATTTTTCGTATTCTGTTTTTTTTATGTTAAAACGAATATTTTTTTTGCTGTCAAGCACAAAGCATTTGAGGCTTTTTTTAAAAAAAAGATGTTGTTTTTCCGAAAGGAGGCAATGCAAAAAAATATCTTTTATATCTATGACCTTTTCGTATTCTATGTCCGCTGATGAGGATTTTATTGCACTGTAAGCTTTTATGCTTGGATTTGGGTTGTTTTTATTATTCGGCAAAACACGGACAGCGTGTCTTATCATTGATAAAATCGTATCCTGAAATGTTTCAAATAATTCGGTAAATTTTTTCAAGTCCTCTTCGGAAAGCTGTTCGTACACTTCAAGTTTCTGTTCCATTTTATAAAGATTTTTTTATCAGAAATGATATATTCTCTCTTTCAGCGAGCTTTTTAGCAAACTTTGTAGCCTCTTCTTTTGTATTGAAACCTTGAATTATGGAAGCAACTCTGTTTTCTTTGTCTTTCTTTGTGCTACAAATTTTTCCGACCAATGATTTTTTTATTTTATCACAATTTCTTTTTGCTGATTCATTATTTTTGAATATTCCTATTTGAATATAGAAATTGTTGTTTATTTCTCTTTCTTGATTTTTTGCACTATTTGATAAAGCACTCTGTTGCTTTGTTTCTTTATTTTTTTCTTCTTTTCTTTTTCTTTCTACAACATTAAACTTTTGAAGCTTATTGTTTTTATTTTTTTTTAAAAAGTCCTTTTTTGATTTATTTTTTGGTTTTTCAACTTTTTCTTCAATAATCGTTGAAATTTTATCCTCGCTGTTTTTGGCTTGAACTTTTTCTGTGCTTCCATCGCTGTGTAAAATCTCAACTTCTTGCGTAGCATCAGTTTTCAAATCTTCATTTTTTTTATTGGTTATACTCGTCTCGATGTCGCTATTTAAAATTCTGTTTTGTATTTTGTTAACTCCAACTACGGATATTAACGATAAAATTAAAGCTATAATGCTAAAAAATAACGACAGGTTTTTTACAATTTTATCCTTATTTTCTTCCGAAATAGCTTCCATAAAACAGCACTTGAAAATAATATGTTATTTTTAATTGCAACAAATATAATTTGTTTTTGATTTTTTTTGAATTTTGTGGGTAAAAAAGAGAGAAAAAAATTAAAATTTGCTCCAAAATCGTTAAAGAATTTACCTTTTTATTTACGCTTTTTTGTAATTTTTGGTTTTTTTTTCGCCTTGTTTATATTGTTCCTTGTTGTAGCTGTTTTGATTTTTTTTGGAATTACACTCTTTAAAGAAAAAATTGAGATAAAAGGTGATGTGTTTGCGAAATATAAAGATGCTTTTTCCCTTGAAAAGTTTAATTGCTTTGGTTTTAATAACGTTGTCGTGCATAAGAGCAAAGAGTCATTTTTTTATTCCGATGTTATTGTTAGTGAATTTGATTTAAAAGACGAATACTTTGACTTAGAAGTAAAAAAAATAGATTTTCAAATTGCACCTTTGGAAATTTTCAGTAGTCATATTGTAAAGTCTTTAAGACCAATTAGGGATTTGTCTTTAAACATTGATTTAGAGAATCTTGTCGCGGAAAATAAAAAAGAAAAAGCACGAAGACATAAGAGTATTAAAAAAAGCAGTGATTATTTTAATGAATTTAAGAGTTACGCGAATACTTTTGGCAGATATTTCACAAATTTTGTTTTGAAATATTCCAGCATTATTGAGAATAAAATTGTTTTTGAGAATGCAAAAATAGTTTTGAATTTTGTCAGAGGGACTGCTGAAAATTCCAAAACAGAGTTCAATATTCTTGATAGTAAAACTTTGTTTTTAAAGAAGAAAGAAATTAATGCTCTCGGGAAGAAATTTAGTGAACTTTCCGAGTATTCAAAACAAGTTAGTAGAAAGCAAAAAAATAGGCTTAGTGAAGTTACTAAAAATGGTTTTTTTCTGTTAAATCAAGATGGCTTTAAAGTATTATCAAGTAAAACAAATTTTATTTTTGGAGAAAAAAAAGTTGGTTTGGAAATGTTATGCAGAGTTGAGTTTCAAAATAAGATTTCCTGTGTAGTTTATGCAGATAATTTGCCAATTAATTTTTTTGGTTCTTATTTTGAGGAGTATTTTAAGAATTTAGGACTGCAAAATTTAGTTTCTGGTTCAAATGCTGTGGATGCGAAGTTGTTTTTTAAAATTGACAACGGGAATATTAAAAACTTAAGGCTAAAAGCTTCATTGAATACACCGGAAGGTTTGGATATCGGTGATTTTAATTCAAGTGTTGAAAGGATTGGTTTATTTTTAGAGTTTGAGGATCGTTTTAATAATGTTATTTCTTCGGAAATGCTTTTGAATAATAAAGATGGAAGTTCTATAAGATTTAATCTTGGCGATTTTTCTGTAAAAAGAGATAATTCAAGTTTTGTAATTAAAACGCAGTTTAACGATGTTGAATTGTCAAATTTACTAAGATTAAAATTGAGAAATACCGAAAAAGAAGGTTTGCAGATACCAATTCAAGGAAAGATCAATGGGGCTTTATCTTTTGTGTTTAAAAATGGTACGCTTCAAGGTTCGTTCAATGAATTGTCTAATTTAAGTTTAAGCAATTTTTCTATCAAATTATATGGTGTGAAGTTAGATTTTTCAAGGATAAATTTTAATATTAGTTTAGTTGGGCATAATGTAATGATTTCTTCAAAAAAAAGTAACGAGAATGGTAGTTTTAATATTGAGTATCGCTTGTCGGATAACATTATAAAACTCCATTTTGAAAATTTCAAAATAGACAAGGATGGTTTTAGAGATTTCAGAAATTTAATAACAGGAGAACAGATGAGTTTTTTACTTGAAGATTTTGACTATAGTTTTTTGATGGATGGTGCTATTTATTTGCCAATTTATAATGGCTCACCTCGTTTAATGTCAGTGAGTTCTGACTTACGAGTTTTGCTTTCGGAAGAAGAAGTATTTAAAAAAAATAACGATAATATTGTTATCAACATAAAAAAAGCGGAAGAACAGAAGAATTGTAATGTTGTTGTTGATTTTGCAAATACAAAAATGCAGAGTAGTCTTTATAAGTTTTTGAAAAGCAGAAAAGACAAATCGGTTATTTTAATGGATTTTTTGTTTGACGACAAGAATAACATTGGTTTAAAAGGTGTTTGGAAATTTAATGATAAAAACATTTGTGATTTTAGTGCTCTTGGGAAAGAGAGCGTCATCAAAGTTAATATAGACGGAGAGCGTTTTAACGTTAATATAAATGTAGGTGAAGGAAGAGATATTATAAAAATCAGCGGAGAAAACACCCATATAGACAAAGTATTTGCAAAGAGTTTGGTTTTTTTAGTAAAGGAGCTTGCCGATTATTTTGCAACAGATGAAGACATTATTGTTGAGGTAGACGTTCAGAAGGCTAAACTTGACGATATTGTTGTTGAAAAGATTTTTGCAAATTTGCGAGTAAACAGCAATAAAATCTTTGGTGATTGCCTTATATCGTTGGAAGATGGCGACGTAATTTATTACTCTAATAATAATGAAGGCCTGAAATTTTATTCTGGCAATTTTGCACAAATATTGCATGTTTTAGGCATAGCAGAAGAGTTGGATGTTTTGCGAATTGAGGCTTCCGGCAAGGTTGGAAGAAAAGTTTTAAATATAAAATCCAATAATGACGAAGCGAGCATTGGTGAAGATGGCGAGGCAAACAATTTTGGGAAACTTGCTATTGATATGAAATATAAAGGTGCTAATCTCTTCCAAACTACACGACCAAATAGTATTTATAGTGATAAATTGAGGTTTGTAGATGGCGGAATTGAGATTTTAGATACGAAAATAAGCGGAAATTGGTTTGATATAATTGGTGATTTGAATGTTAATTTCGATGGTTCAATGAAGCTCGAAGGAAAACTCAAACCTTATTTGCCGTCCGATAGGTTTAAGCAATTTTTTGTTAGCAGAAAAGAAATGACAAAAGGAGATGGGTATAAATTTTTAAAGCAGGGTAAAGATATGGATGAATTTAATAGAAGTTTTTTTGTAAATGATATTGATTTTTCTGCTGATAAAAATGGAAATGTGAAAAATTCATTTACTTCGTGGGTTATGGATAATGGATAATAATTGGTTTTTTATGGTTTTGAGTTTTTTTAAAAAAGTCAGTATTTTTTTCTTTACTTTATCGCTTATCTATGGAGGTTTTTTTGTAAAAAATTCTTTTTCACTTGTAGGAGTAGAGGAAGCTAAAAATAGTGGTAAAAAAACAGAAAAAAATGATAAAGACAAAGGCAATAAAAGTGGTAAAAAAGCACAGAAAAAAAATTCCAGTGGATTGAGAACTGGCGAGAGAACTGACGATATACCAGAGTTTCCAAAAGATGGAGTTGAAGAGTATAAAATGCTTTTTGATGATGGGTTTTCCAATGTTGTAGGTGATGATTTTCAAAGCGGAGAAAGTTTTGATATATTTATTGACCAGCAAGCGTCAAATGATATAAATAGAAACTATTTCACTGGGAACGATGAATTTATTTCTCAAATGGATGTCGTTGAAGCAGAAAAAAAGACAATGATTGACAATAATTCTATTGATATAAACAATGTCACGACGCATAGAACAAGAGTTATGGCATATTTAACTTTGGAACAAATGCTTTATGCCGATATTTTTGCAATGGAGCCACACGGATATTATGTAAATGCGGTGCAGAAAAAGTGATTTCTATGTTTTAGTTTTGAAAAGATGAGAATTTTATTTTTTTTATTTTTACTTTTTAATTTTTTCTTTTCTTCTTCGTTCGTAGATGTTGCTTTCGCTGAGCTGTCTTATAATTTTACGAGAAGACAATTTACAAACGGAATGAGCGAGGAAAGTAAAAAAACTCTCGCGGATGATGATAAAAGTAAATACTACTATAATTTTAGCGATAAAAAAGATGGAGAAAATGAAAAAAATCAGCCAACAGGGGACAAAAATACGGAATTAAAATTGACAATCGGTGGGCTTGCTGAATTTCAGTATTTTTATATCCATCAACCTGGGGAGTATAATGGCAGTATTTTGCCAAATGGTTTAACTCATTCACCTCAAACTTTGCACAATTACTCAATCACGAATGACAGAGACGGCATTATGAATATGCTTGGAAGGATTGATATAACACCAGAATTTACTTTATACGGAAAAGCAGGAGATGCAATTGACGGAAAAAGAAAAGAATTATTGAAAATTGGAGCCAAATTGTCGCAACCAATTCCAACTTCTTCAAATAATACCGATCCAAGGTTAGCACCAAAGGCATATATTTTTTTAAAAACGAAATTCTTTATTTTTGACTTGGGAGCTGTTGAAAGCTCTGCTTCAAGAATGAGAGTAGACGCAGAGAAAATAGCCAGTGGAGCAGGAGGAGTGTATGGAATGTGGTGGAGATATGTCTCTCTGCCTGTATTCAATACGG
>AUXO016271242.1_pt1 | contig 14364 bp, 16 predicted proteins | sample 768731 | NCBI WGS metagenome assembly AUXO01 (sample SAMN02715735, study PRJNA202380) | gut metagenome | biome: sheep rumen | host: Ovis aries | place: New Zealand: Palmerston North | reverse complement strand
CATAAAAACTGCTTATCCAGCCCTTCATTTCATCAAACTTATCATAGAAGATTCAAATTTACAGAGATAGTTTCATACTCCCTCAGTTGTGGGCAATCAGCTCTGCTGCTTCAAATAAATCTTTAGCATATGAGATGTTTCTCACCTCTCTGGCCTTAACCGAATCGATCACATTCGGTTTCTCATTATCAGCAATCAGAAATCCATGGCAGCCGGTATTCTCGCAGATAGCGCAGTCCCTTATCTTATCGCCAATTGTATAACACGAATCCAGATCAAGGTTAAAATCCCTAACAGCCTGTCTAAACATCCCCAGTTTCGGCTTTCGGCATTCACAGTCGATTCTGTACTGCTCAATCTTAGCTGTCGGGTGATGTGGACAGTAATACACCTTTGCGATATCTACACCATGTTTTTTAAGCTCTCCCAACATCCAGTCGTTTAGCTTCTGAAAATCCTCTTTCTTATAATAACCTCTGGCAATGCCAGATTGGTTTGTAATTATAATAAGAAGATAGCCAGCGGACTGAAGAAGACGAAGTGCATCAATCACCCCAGGCAAGAACTCAAAATCTTCTATTTTATATAGGTAGTCCTTTTCCACGTTGATTGTTCCATCGCGGTCAAGGAAGATGGCTTTTCGTTTCATTTTATTGCTCTTTCAAAATACTTGACATTGCAGCCACATACATAAATCAAATTCAAATCCATTAAGCCAAATTTTCTTCTACTATTTCACAAATACTATGAATAATACAAATATGGCTTTCTTGTACCCTTGCAGTTGTATTACATCTTACTACAACCGGATAATCAACTATGTCTTTGATTTTTCCGCCATCCTTGCCAAGAAATGCTCCCGTAATAGCACCCTTTTCCTTTGCCACTTTCGCAGCTCTCAGAACATTTTCAGAATTACCACTTGTAGAAATCCCTATAAAAAGATCTCCTGGTCTACAATGCCCCTCTGCTTGATGTGCAAACACATCATCGTAGCCATAGTCATTAGCAATTGCGGTCATCGTAGCGACATCAGTATTCAGCACAACAGCAGACCATGCCGGACGCTCTTTCTGGAATCTGCCCACAATTTCTCCGGCAAAATGAAGTGCATCAGAAGCAGAACCACCATTGCCACAGAGGATCAGTTTGTTCCCTCTTCTGATCACTTCAGTCAGCTCATCAGCAATCTGTGCCACAGTTGAGATCAGTGCCTCATCTTTGATGTTTTGTTCCTTTACTTCGATGCTGTCCTTAAATCTCTGCACAACCAGTTCCTTCGAATCTATCATTCTCTTCCTCTTTTCTAGCGGCTATACCATTAATAATATGATTTCGCTCTATGCGATTTACTATCATATTTGGTTGCTCTTTTCTATTGTCCTCGTTGTGGAGTATCCTTGTACAAACGGTACTGCCCTAAACTCCTTAGCATATATTGCTTCCGGAACTTGATCCACAGTATAGTCTCCACCTTTTGCGTGAACATCTGGAGTAATGACCTTCAAAATGCCCATCGGTGCTTCCATCGCGACCTTTTTGAGTTCATCCGTCATGCCATCTAAGTCTGATGCCGGAATCGATTTATTATCAATAATCGGATCAAACAATGCTACCGCATCTACGCAGTCCAACGCCGATATGACCATTGCCCTATCCTCTTCTGAGTTTATCGGTCTGCTCGGTCCTTTCAACCTCTTAACCGAAGCATCTGTATTAATCATGACAATAAGGTGATCGCCATAAGTCTTGGCTTGCTCAAGGAGGGAAATATGCCCTCTGTGTAAGATATCAAAGCATCCATTTGTGGTTGCAATCGTTTCGCCTTTTTCACGCCACTCATTAATCTGCTTTGCCAAATCGTCTCTTTCATTCAACCGGAAAACCTTCTGCCTGCTTCCACAGTCTTTTGAAGACATGGCTTCCTCTACTTCATGAAGATATACTGCTGATGTGCCTACCTTACCAACTTGAATGCCCGCCGCATAGTTTGAAATCCTCATAGCTTCCTTGATGTCGACTCCACTAGCGATTGCAGCAGTTAAATATGCGATAGTTGTATCTCCGGCACCAGTAACGTCATATACCGATTTGCCAACAGTATCAAGGTGATACACAATATCCTTACCCACCAGGACCATACCCTTTGCGCCTCGTGTCGTAAGAACATATTCGCATTCGGCCTTCTCAAGCAAATATTTGGATGCCTCAACAAGCTCTTCATCCGTTGACACCGGCATCTTTGTTAATGCATTAAGTTCCTTGGTATTAGGTTTAAGCAGCCATGCTCCTTTATACTTTTCAAAGTTCGGATCCTTCACGTCTACAAGAACTTTTTTACCATGTTCTCTTGCAATATTAATTACTCCTTGAGTAAACTCGTAAGTAAGCAATCCCTTCATATAGTCGGATATAAGTATTACATCGAAATGATTAATTACGCTTTCGTATCTGCTTATCAAAGAAGTCTCTTCATCATGAGAAATCTTGCTACTATCTTCAATATCTAAGCGAAGAACTTGCTGATTGTTCTCTGCAAGAAATCTGGTCTTGGTGATAGTAGGCCGGTTCCAATAGGATAATAAAGAGTTATCCACTCCGATTTCTTTGAATAATCCTTTGAGCTTATCTCCATCAGTGTCATTTCCGATCATTGCCAGAATAGTTGCCTTTTGGTTTGCTGCAGCAAGATTCGCCACAACATTAGATGCCCCGCCTAGGACACATCTTTCATTCAACTTTTTGAATACAGGAACAGGTGCTTCCGGAGAGATGCGACTCACTTCTCCACCGTAGTAGACATCAAGCATCACATCACCTATTACAAGAATATTATTTGTTTTAAGCATGTTTCTTGCCTCCTCTGCGAAGGAAACTCTTTACTACTTTCATCAATTCTTCATATCCAAGCAGGATCGTTTCCTTTGCAGTCAAATTCATTTCCCTATGGGCTTTAATTGTCCATGCCCATGCGTTATACAACAACTGGCTAATAAGCTGTGCAGCAATAATTCCCCACATTCCCATGTTTAAAACGCCCATACTTATCAAAGCCAAAACAATACAAGTAAGTGAAGAAATCAAAAATGCTTTTACATAAGGAATGCGATTTGTGCATGAAAAATATGATGTATAGCAATTTCTGAAATTCAGGATAAATTGGTATGCCCCCAAAGCTAAAAGCACATATGGTGCAACCACTGTTTCTGGTCTGATAAGGCGCAGGATAGGCAAGCCTATAATTGTTGCCAAGAGAATGCCAATAATATCCATGGAAGCAAACGAGAATACGATCAGGGACATTGTTCTCTTCTGAGCGGGCTTGTCATTATTTATATAGGCCGACTGAAGAACCGGTTGATTAGAGCGATACATAGCGCCGGCAACCTGCGCAACTGCTGTGGCTATCTGCACTCCCAATGAATAAGCTCCTGTTTGTGTCAGGGGCATATAAAGGGAAACTATGATAGTGCAAGCTTGATTCGATAGATAATTTGACAGCGAGACCAATCCTTCACGCCAGGCATTGAACCAAACCGTAAAGAACATCTCTTTAACCTCAGTCCTTGGGATCTTTGCCCTTACGGTCTTAAGCCCCTCACCAATTCCTTTAAAACGATAAAAGCTTCTCTTTGCAATTAATCTATATAAGGTGCCGTAAGAAAGGTATGCTATACTTGTTCCAATAAGTCCGAAGCCCAACCACAAGAATATAATTGTGATTATAATCTGAGCCAGTTTTGAGAATACAATTGCTTTGTTAAAATCTGAAATTGCTCCTACGCCGCGTAGAAAAGAACCATAATATCCAAAATACAAATTCAGAAAAATAGCAACTGCACAAATAATCCAGGCAATTATCGGCTCTGCTCCACTTACTGTTTTTGAGATATGGGAGATGTAGAAACTCCCAATCGTGAGCATTAAGAACAACGCTGCACCTGAAATCAGGAGAAATACCCTCTGACATGCTGTCATCGTTTTTTTCATTAGATAGAAATTCGGTTCAGCAGATTTTGAGTAAATTACTCCTGTTTTTTCAAGCCTTTCCGCTCCATTCCAACAATAGTTAATATTTCGTCCAAATGTAGTTGTGAAGCCAAAATCAAAAAGGACAGTAATCCCGGCAAGGCTCTGATATACTCCCCAAAGGCCATAATGGTCTCCGTCTAGGAAGTACATGATAAACGGAACCATTATGATGTTGGCAAAAAGGGAAAGGAATACTCCAATATAACTCCACAAATAATCTTTGTTTGATAGCTTGACCGACATTTTATACCTCATCTATGAAAAAGTGATACTATCTTATTTTTAACCTGATACGGCGATTCCTTTTATGCTTCATTGTTTTATTAAATCTTACGCTGAACTTTGCGTCTATCTCCGAAGTTATAAATGCAAGATTAATCATTATCCAAATCGGAAACCCTGTATGTCTCATGTAAATCTCAACCGACATCATGCAAAAAAGCACAAACAAACCGAACATGATAATCTTCGTTGATGATTTTTCACTGTGACTATTACTTTCCCTATACATTTTTACAAAGAACAACGTATAAATTATAAGGAAAATAATGCCCCCTACAAAAAGCATCTCGAGCAGTTGATTATGGGCATGTATTGCTGCTGGACGGTTTAAATACAGTGCTCTTCGCTCTTCAGATGACCATACTCCGTATCCAAATATCGGATTCTGAGCTATCTTTTGAATTGTTATCGGCCATATGTATGAAGCTCTTCCACCCAATGTTGTACTCTTGCCATAATAGCCCAAAAATAGTGATCCTATCCTGGTATTAACAAGCATTGTAAGGCCAAAAATAAACAGCATATTCACAACGAAAATTACTATTGAATAAATAAAAGAATTAAAAAATCTCTTTATTTCAATCAATTTGAAAACATAACAGATCGCCACTACTGCAAAGGCAACTACAAGCATTGCATTCTCACTCCGGAAAGCCTCAGCAATAGCAATAATAAGCAATAACCAAAATCGTAATCTCCTACCGCTATATGAACTTCTTATCCACCCAAGAATTACCGCGGGAAATAAGATGTACTGGAATGAGCTCTTATAACCCAATATCCAATTCTTTGTATAACCAATAGTTGTGGAAACATACATTCCATCCGGGTATAAAATTACAAAAATAAAGTTTACGTATGTCCAAAACTCCAGTATAACCAAAAGTGTATTAATCAATACATCTGTATCTTTTTTTCCATATTCCGCAAGGATCCCTGCCATAAGGCAAGGCCAAAACGCGGACAGCCAATCCGACCAACCGTGTCCGCCTATTATAGAGACCATCAAACAATATATGGCTAAAACGAACATATACCTTAACTGAACCGGTATTGCAGCTCTACCATGTCTCAGTTTTGAAATGTATAATAAAAGGATTATGAAAAAAGAGACAATTCTTCCATACTTGAATATAATGGTATATGCTGTACTTGAAAGAGTAGCCAGTCCTTCCGGAATAACTAACGGAAAGATCATAATAAAGTAGATTATATACTTGTTGAGTTTACTCTTTTGCATCATTATCCCCATTTTTCTCAATACTTGCAGATAATAATCTATTTGCTTTTACCATAATTCACCATTACAGTTTCTATAACATTATCTGCATTAACCATCTCAAGACATTCACAGGGTTCTCCCCTTGTGCACCGTTCTTTACACTCTGCATTCAATGTTCCAAACTCTGTTCCTCTAACCTTACATGCATAACAAGGCATCTTAGAATAGTCCAAATCCGTTCTGTAAACACAAATTGGCTCATGTAATCCATCGGGAACGTTTTCACAGGAATAGGGGAAAACCCGATGACCATCCCATACTCCAGTAATGCAATAAGCTTGAGCACCGCTTGAAGTAGCATAATGAATTGACCCGCTATCAACCCCGATATGAAATTCGGCTTTACTCAGAATATATAGCCATTCATAAAACCCTGTTTTCCCAACAAGATCTATTATCCTTTTATTCGAAGAAAACTTGGCAGTAATGTTCTTTTCAAAGTCGTCTTTATTAATATTTGTTCCAGTCAGCACGATATCATATGGGAATCTTTCAAGTAACTTTTCTATAAGTTCTGAAAATTTTTCTAATTTCCATCTCCTGTTTGGATTCATCGAATCTAAGGCGATCGTTATATATTTATTATCAGGTATGTAATTACTCTTCTGCACCTTTAAAACGCCACGCAAATCATGAATAGATGTCTTATAGTCCTTAACTCCTACACCAGTAAAAAGCTTTTTATATCGCATGGTCTCATGCATATCAACCGGAGCAATAACCAAGTTTGAGTAACATTTTTCAATATATCCAAATCCAATAGTGCGTAAACTTTTGCTTCGTACTATATCATCTTTAATACACCAGTTCTCCCTACAAGGGATAGTAATAGCAAGAAAATGATCAACATTATTAATTGGGAGAGATGTGATGATTTTCTCGTATTCCAGACCTCTCACCATTCTATGCATCTTGGTAAGATTCCCAATAAAAAACCTCGCATTATCAACAAGAACATTCTCCAAATACTTTACATCAGATAAATCGTGTAGATTATTTAGAGTCTTCCACATATAAGGATCACAGGCTATTGATAGTTCCTTTCCGCTTTCCTTGCAATAATTAACAAGCTCAATTAATCCATCTATGATTAAAATTGCATTACCCATATGTCCACAAACAATAAGAAGATATTTATTATTGTATATATGCCTATGATTCTTTTTTCTGCTCAAGAAAAAGGTGTATATTAAACTAATTAATTTGTTCAGAGATGTCTTCATTGTTATCACCTTCAGTTTGCATCATACATCAGAATCGAATATACATATAGCACTAACAAACTAAAACTGTGTAGGCAAAGAAATATAATGAACCTTGCAATACCATTAAGCTTAATTACACAGAATATTGCAATGACGGCAGTCATAAGATATGCTGATATGTATAGTCGATTATAATGTCTTCGTATATCTCCTTTTGTATCGTCCTTCGCAGTGAACAAATACCAAAAAAAGAAAAAGCTCACTCCAAATATTCCCCACTCGCTAAAAAGGACTATTTCTGTTGATACAGCATATCAGCGTGTGAGTTTATAGTTTGAATCATCGTTAACACTTTCAGGACATTAAGCGATATATGTTGCTTCTTTATTTATTCCTCTACCTTTTTACTTTCTACAGTTCTCAACCCAGTTGAGCTCACACCTGAAGTATGCGGTAAGAAAACTAGGTCAACTCCTTTTTCTGCCAAATCTATCCTCGTTTGTTCCCACCTGGGATTTCCCTTCCAATCATCTCCGATAAAAATAGCATCAAAGTGATATAGATCAAGCGCTGCAAGTTTATCAAGTGTAGTTGTAATAACACACTCGTCGACAGCCTTGATGTTTCTCACGATCTCTGCTCTCTCTTTTTCATTTATTACTGGTGTCTTATTTTTATAGTCTTCAACCAATGCGTCTGCGTTAACTCCTACAATCAAATAATCACAGTATTCCTTAGCGCGATTAATAAGGTTAAGGTGCCCGATATGAAACATATCATATGTTCCTTGTGTAAAACCGACTTTGTACCTCTTCATCTTTTAATCCTCTATAACTTCTGATTCATGCCAATTTCTCTGATCTTCTGGCGGTAATTTCATATAGTCTCCATATATTTGCTTCAAATAGAAGTCGTAATCATATGGGCCATTAAATTGAAGTCCTTCAAATTCATACATTCGACCATCAGCATAGACTTTTTTGCGGTCAAAGATGCTCTTGAATTTATATCTTCCGGAGAAGTTCAAAACATAATCGGATTCATAGAAATCGTATTTTGCAACAAAGTTATCGAACTTTCTAATACGTTTCTCTCTGTTAAGAATCTTCTGTGGAATGCCTGTTTTTCCGATTCCCAGCAGTATCCTTTCATGCAGCGGTCTATTAGGTTTATTGATCGACACATATTCATCAAAAACAGAGTAGACATACATCATCCGATAGTAGAGCAATCCTACCTTATGAAGCTTCAATGCAAATTTGCCGTTAGGCAACCCATCAAGCGGAAAAACATCAACAAAGACATCCACAGTTTTCTCTACCATGGAATTCTTTTCAAGCAAATGCTTAGTACGATTGCAAATCTGAGCGTGTTGAAGATTTGTTTTGCACACAGAATAGTGAACCAAATACAAATCTTGTTTTAGTTCCTTTGGTGCAACCTTGAGGAATTTCTTATAGTCCTTCCTCGGCATAGCAACATCCATGTCGTCATCCCACGGAATGAATCCCTTATGCCTAACGGCACCAAGATATGTCCCGCCGGAAATGTAATATGTTAGTTTGTTTTCATTGCATATCCTCACGATTTCCTTGAAGATATCCAGCTCCATCAGTTGCACTTTACGCAATGGTGTCAGTTCGCTCATTCTGATCTCCTATATCATTACTTTTTTCTAACATATGCCAGCCATAGAAACCTGGGAATGATATTAAAGTATCTCTTCATCATTCTTTTGGGCTCTTGGAATACTCTGTACAGCCATTCCAAATCATGTGTTTGCATCCATACCGGGGCACGTTTGATATTATCAGCGTAGTAGTCAAAGCCCGCACCAACGCTCATCATAAACCCTTTCAAACTTCCCTGATGATCGGCTGCAAAATAGTTTCCTTTAGGAGCTCCAAGGCTGAACCATATAAAATCTGGATTTGTGGCATTTATCTCTTCTACAGTTTGGCGGTCTTCCTCTTCAGTCAGATTTCTAAATCTCGAAGGTCTCATTCCAGCAATCTGAAGATGCGGATACTCTTTCTCCAATTTTGCCTTCATCTTATCGAGAGTATCCTGTGTGGTCCCATAAAAATAGTGCCGGAGCCCCAACTTCTCAGATGCTTTAAACAACTCAAGCATAAGATCAGGACCGGTAATTCTCTCCATTTTGGAGTAACCTTTCTTTTGTCCATATGTTTTAAGAGGTCCTCCATCTGGGATAGACATTACACCGCCATTTTGACACTTAAAGAACTTATCGTCTTTATAGGCCATTATGATTTCATTTGTTGCCGTTATAGTGAGGTAATCGCCAGAAAGCTCATGTATGTTATCAGTTAGATATTTAACTAACCACTCCATATTTCCAACCACTACTTCTGTTCCAAGAATAGTGCAAGTTGGCAATTCAGACTTGTTGACCTTTCTCTGAAAGCCATCCTTATAAACCATTTTATCTATGGCTCGCTTACTCTTATCCATTCTCTTATATCCTCACAACGCTGCAAGATAATCTATTGTTCTATAGACATCAACGATGTCATCACGTTTTCCCATTTCAATGGACACATATCTATCGTATCCATAGCTTCTCAGCATCCCAATCAGATCCTTGTGCTCGTCCCTGTGTTCAATCAGCTTCAAGTTCGGCTCACTGATGTGAACATGATTAATGAGTTCTATGTACGGAGCTAAATCTTCAATACTCTCTTCGTTATAAATAATGGTTCCAAAGTCCAGATTTAATTTGAAGCCTTGGGATTCCACTTCCTTAATCAGTTCAATGGCTTCCTTGGTCTTATTGATGAAGTTAGTACCATAGATAACCGGGTTAGCCTCCATCGCAAGAACAGTCCCATGCTGCGCTGCGTAATCGCCCAACTCACTGAAGAAACCTACAGCGATTTCCCTATTATCATTGTCTCCAATAACTCTATTCTTTGGACAGCCGAATACAAGATTTCCAGCGCCGACCACCTCAGCGAAGTCTATCGCCTGTTTTGTATAATCCAGGAGTACGCTTCTCTCTTGTGCTGATCCAAATATCTTCTCGCTGTGTCCATACCAGATGGACTGCATAGAGCAGATTCTTAAGCCATAGTTCTCGTTCAGCCTCCTGCTATACTCCTGAGCCTCTGACCTCTTTTCATAAGGTTTTTCCGGAAACAGCCTAGTCGGAGCAATCTCCAATCCGCTGAACCCGGCATCACACATGTACTCATAAACCTGCTGATCACTTTCAGAAGTCCACGCAATATTTGAGATAGATAGTTTTATCCCCATATTCTCTTTTTCTCCTCGTCCACGTACTTTTTCAGATCAGCAAGCTCATCTTCTTTTTTTACGAGATATCCGTTTTCTCCGCCGAACAGTTCTGCGTGGATGCTCTTGATATCATAGTTATATGGTGTTTTTGCCAGCTCGTTTGCGAATTCTCTTCCTGACAAAACCTTATACACATCAGCAACGCTAACCGGCTCAGTAACGATATTCAGAAGGTGAATGTTATTCTTTAATGCAATCTGAATATCTGACCACAGTCTACCGAGGTTATAGAACTGATATACTGATCTGCTGTCAGTAAAGCTTATAGCATTGAAAGCTGCACCGCTGAAATACTCATAAACCTTCTTTTTCTCTTCACTTTCGGCTGTAAGATGATAAAATTTATCGGCATCCAATGTGTATGAGCTCTTTATTAAATCACAATCACCCACAAGCTCCTGGTACTTCTTCTCATTGAGCATCGCAGGAATCACATTGATGTAATCATAAATGAAGTTTTTTTTCAGGTTTAATCCATAGAGTGCCGGAAGCCTGACAATCAAACCGTTCTTGTAGTTCTCCTCTATCCACTTCTCTAAATACAGTCTATTCTTGCCATAAGGCAGTAACTGTTCTTCGTCAATCGCATGACTTTCGTCAACATCATAAGTCCTGTCATATACAGCAACAGAAGAGATCAATACGACCTGCTTTGGCCTAATGGCTTTTATATTCTCAATAGCCTGTAGGATATCAGCATAATCGGCATCTGGATTTGCATTCGCTTTAAACATTGCAGCAGGCAGCCCTGCGTACAAAAGAAGATCCGGTTCTGTGCCATAGGCATTCTGGATATTCCTCGAATTGTATAAATCTGTGAACGGATGTGAGGCTTTAAGATTCGATCCTACAAAGCCCGTATATCCAACCAAAGCAGTTCTCATTACATTATCCTTTCTGGATTTTCTCTATATTGTTAATCAAATACTTTGTTTCTTTCTCCTTCAGAATGAGCCGAGCATAATAGAGCAAAAATACAACATCCACGAGAATCAGAAATACGCCAGCCAACATTGAAGCCCCAAACATCCAGCTCAAACCTGTGGCTAAACCTGTAATTCCCGCCACGGCAAAAACAAATAAGATGATCAGCGAAATCGCGCAGACCTGCTTGCTGAATTCTGTGTAGAGAAGGAAGCTGTCAATTGCCAAGCTCAATCCCCGGGCTTTTCTCGGGCTGGCTGATCCTTTGTATTCAATTCTGGAATTTTGTAAACCGCAGGAAGCATAAACTGCTTGCCTGAATGCGCTGCTCATATTTAGTTCCAGGACACGGTTTATTGCCCTTCTACTCACAAGTCTGAAAGCAGAAGCATTAATGTCATAATCAGCATTGGAGTACTTATTGAATAACTTATAGAAAAGGCCTCTGCTTATATTGTTCTGCTTAGGTTCTACGGAAACAACATCGTTTCCCTTCAGTGCTTCCTGATAAACATCCCACAGCAAGCTCTTTTCAAAGACCATCTCAAGAGTGTCGAACTCAAAAACAAAGTCTCCAATGGACACATCCAGTCCAGCGCGAAGGCATGCTTCAATACCCTGCTTTACACTCATGTGGACTACCGTGATCGTACTATCAGCAAGAGACGGTAATACTTCTTTCAAAAACCTCTCGTGCTTTGTGCTGCAATCGTCCACGATGATCACTTCATAATGCTCAAAATAGGTTTTCAATGAATCCAGCAGGTTCCTGGTAAACTTTTCAGCATCATTGGCAAAGTCTGAAAGATAGAAAACTGCACTGATAAAAACCGACTCTTTCTTATTCATTTAATAGTACCTCATCCAAATCATAGATAGTATTTATCTTCCCACTAAACGCACTAACAAAGGTTGGATTTTGCTTCTCTACCTTAATCATCGTGGGTCTGGAATCATCAATCTCTGCTACCTTTAAGATTGGCTTCATAGAGAATAATGACTTCACATAAGTAAAATTTAATTCCGGCAACATATACTTTCTTGCCAGTTGGCTCATGTATGGCCAAGCAGACTCAGGCTTAGCTGGGCAATAGTTACAATTTGCGAGATGTTCTGGAGAGCATACTCCCTCGCTTCTTGACTGGCATTCAAACGTTGCTGTCTCATCGTAGGATGTGATATGCGGGGTGAATGTCACACTTGTGAGGCTATGATATCCTGTCTTTCCGAAAGGCATGATGGAAAAGAATGGGCCATCCATTACAGTCAGACCGATATCTTTTAGCTTATCATCAACCTCGCAGAGGATTATTTCACATAGCTCGTACTTAATATTAAATGTTTCGTACCCCATCATCTTCTGTATCTCATTAATACCCGCATAGGTGGCGTTTAGGATGAAGGGAGTTTCATAGTTCTTTTCCGACGATGTAACAATCCAATGCTTATCAACTTCCTCAATCTTTTCAATCTTCTGGTTATACAAGATGTCCACAGTTCCTGACTCAGATAATTCTTTCAGAAAATAATCCCTGAGGATCATGGCATCATATGTAAACTCCTCTGTAAGGAACGCTCCATCGCAAAGTCCAGTTCTAAAGTATTCCTTTTCGTTTATCCTCTCGCAAGGAATGTTTGAATCATCACAGAACTTCTGAAACGCTGTAGCGTTAGTCCATGATAAGGCTGCACTTGTCGCATATATTTGTTTGAAATCACGCTTTATGCAAAATCCATAATCCTCACAAAAGCGTTGAAAATAATGGGCACTTTTAAGCGCCGTCATCTTGCTTCTTGGATAGTGGTATCCCATATGAACGCGCGCCTGATTAATATAAGTAGCCCTCATAAAAGCATTAGAATCACGTTCAAGAACAAGAATCCGTTGACCTTGTTTAGAACATGTTAGTGCTGAATAAAGGCCGTATATTCCCGCGCCAAAGATTATTTTGTCATAATGTTCCACAGCTTTACCTCTTAACATCCTCTTGTTTAAAAAATATTTCTCCTGCATTCATCAGCGCATTAAGCTATCTTGTTATATACCACTTTATAGTCGGACAAATCTGTATCTCTGTTTTCATTCCTCTTTGTGTCCACCCATCATCCAGGTATGCTTATCAAGCCCTGATGCTTCCGCAGTCTCGATAAAGAACCAAGCATTTCAACCTTCCACGGCAAGCATCCGATAACGACCAGAGTCCCTGCCAAAACTACGACAGCCCACACACCATGTTCCAGAATTCCTCTCAGCCATCCACCGATAATCGGAAACGCAATTACTTCCTTGCCCACATACATGGACTTATTTACAACCGCACTTCCGGCTCCTTTGTCCGGAGTGATTACCAATTCATCTTCTGTAATCTTGCTAACCCTATGCAGCGCTTCTGTATTATTCCCCCGAAACGAAATCACATCTTCCTCTTCCAGGTCATCAAATCTCGCCGCTGTATCCGCAAGCACTAAGCTCCCCTTCCGAATATCCGGCTCCATAGAAGAAATTAGCAATATCTTCGGCCTTATTCTCATGACCAATCCAGCAACCATCATCGCAGCCAGCGTAATGAGCACAATCATAAGAACTGTGTGCAACGTAGTAGCACATGTTTTATGCCATCTCTATTCATTATCTTTTTTCTTTTTATAGAGTGTCTTCCTCATGCCCTCCAGCCGTCACCGTCGCATCCCAAACATCCAGCGGTTCACCTATGTTCCCCCGCTTGCAGTATCTTTGAATGAAGTGTTTATTATTATTAAAATAAAATTATGATGGAACTGACTCAGCTACATTCTCAAAAAATGTTTTTCTATACGACAAGGAGAACTCATTGAAACACAGCTCCCGTTCCTTAGCCCACTCTTTCTTAGCAAAACAAGCTGGCTTATTCACCCTGACATGTCAATACCGCCTTAACGGTCATAAAAATAATTTTCCAGTCAACCCAGAAGCTGCGTTCCTGTATGTACTGAATATCCAAATCCATCCACTCATCAAAAGAAATATCATTCCGATTCGGCTGAATCTGCCAATAGCAGGTCAGACCGGGGGTTACATACATGCGTTGGCGCTGATAGTCATTGTATTGCTTGATTTCGCGGGGCAGCGCAGGTCTGGGGCCGACAATAGACATATCGCCCTTTAAGATGTTGACCAGCTGCGGCAGCTCATCAATGCTTGTCTTGCGGATGAAATGACCCACACGCGTAATGCGCGGATCGTCCTTTATCTTGAATGCCGGACCGTCCATTTCGTTTTCCTTCAGAAGATCATTCAGACGCTGCTCCGCATCCACAAACATGCTGCGGAATTTGTACATC
>AUXO012240038.1_pt1 | contig 14367 bp, 11 predicted proteins | sample 768731 | NCBI WGS metagenome assembly AUXO01 (sample SAMN02715735, study PRJNA202380) | gut metagenome | biome: sheep rumen | host: Ovis aries | place: New Zealand: Palmerston North | reverse complement strand
ACTATTCCTAATCTTTTTAAAGTATTAAATATCTTTGGATGTTTTTCCATATCCATATTTATCACCTATTACAATTATAGTAAAAATTATCAAATAAAAAAAGTACATAGAATGTACTTTTTGGGTTTGAAGTAATTATAAATAAATTATAGTTTATACGAACATGTAATTCAAAGAATACGCAAAGCAAATAGAATATATAACATATGTTAGTTAGAGCATCATATCCGTGTTATACTCATTAATTATTTTCCCTTGGGAGTTAATTCGTCAATAAACGGTTGTAACATTTTTTGAGTCTTAGCCATTATTTTTTCAATATTTAGGTAGCTAACAAAACCATCACATTTATATCCTTTTTGATATACTTTATTACCTTTATTAAATAGTTTTTGCATTTTATCAACCCCATTATCACCTGTTATCTTTTTTACTTCAGGAATTTTTAAATATTTGCATACTCCTGGTATATCAAGCAGGAATACATCTTCGATGCATTTCTCTGCTTTTATATGAATGACTTTGGCAGCTCCTAGTTCAAGTAATTTGTCTTCAACGTTATTCCAATCCACTGGTGGATTCGACGAACAATCAAAAACATCTGTATCATAACAAAGGATGACTATCACATCGTAATTGTTACACTGTGGACTTATTTCAATTTCAAACTTTCTTAAAAGCTTCTTATCAAATTTTGTTATTCCTCTAAGACACTTTTTGGTAATTTTATCTGCATTAAATCTATTTAAACTATATTTTTCTTTTATTACGCATAAAACTTTTCCATAAAATTCTTCTTCTGTTTCACCCTCGGTATATATAATTATCCACCTTTTTTTACCACTCATAGTCTACTCCACATATTTAATCATAGTGTTTAAATCTTCATCATCACCGCTCATCAAATCAAACAAATAATCTCCAACAAGCATATCCATATTTTTTGCATCTTTTAATAATCTTTCTACACATTTTTCTTTTATTTTTGAAAAACTTGCAATGCCATTTTTATTAGGTAATCCTATATATATATTCTGAGGTTTCAAATAATTAATCAAATATGGAGAATGACTTGTAATTATAATTTTAGTATTTTTTGTAAAATTTTTAAGAACAATAAGATACCTTTGTAAGATTTTGGGATTTAAAGAGTTTTCTGGTTCTTCGATTCCAACCAAAGAATAACCATTTATATCAGCCAAGACTAATGTAGTTAAAATTAGTAAAACCCTCCTTACTCCGTCAGACATTTCATTAATCGTTACTCGTCTTGATAGATTTTTATCATCTACAGTCAATAAATATATCTTATTATCATGAATATAATTATCATTTATTCTCTTATTAAGTTCATCATTATCTTCGATATCATATGTTTTTAACTGAATGTCAGCAATAAAAGGGAAAATATCTTTTGTTGTATTTACTATTAATTCATATTTATTTGGATAATCATTTCTAATCTTATATAACATCCTTGGTATATTAGTATTGTCGCTCAAATTATAATCTACTGTATTCTTTTTTATAAAAGGAGTAATACCGTAGGCATTGTTTGTATTAAAATGTCTATCTACATACACACGTGCGTTATTAATATCTTTTATAAGGTCCAAATAATAAAGATCATCATATGCTGATAGCTTATTTATTAATAATTCGTTAAATTCAATTTGTATTTCCTTATTACATGATCCTTTAATCGACGATTTATACAATGATTCAGCACCATTTCTACTAATGTATGTTGTAAATTTTTGAGTGTTATCATCTTTTATTTTTAAATATTCCTTCAAAATTTTAGGTTCATCTTTCTCATGTTTTTTCCATGAAAAAGAATATCCATATACAACTTGCATAATTTTAGATTTTTTTTCATAAGAAAACTTTATTTCGAAAGAAAAGTCTTTAAAAAAAATTTTCGTATTATATGGTTTATACGGACCAAAATTCATCATACTTTTTTTAACATCGTTTGGTTGATGAATAAAGTCAAAACCAAAAACAATTGATTGCAAAAAGTTTGATTTACCATAGCTATTAATTGATGACAAACTAACAATATCCGTAATTTCTATTGTTGTGTTGTCAATATTCCTAAATCCTGATACTTTAATCGAATTTATTTTCATATTTTTTCACCTCAAATAAATAATTCATTCATTAGTATTATATGTCGAAGAAAAAAAATAATCAATTATTTTTAAGTTTTTCTTCTTTAATTAGATGATTTTATCGCCATTTGACTATAAATATCATTGTTTTTGTTCATTATTTTAATTATAAACAGAATATTTATTAATTATTTTTATATAACTGTAATGTAAAAATAAAAATACACTATTTAGTGTATTTTTTTGTTTCATATAAATTTTCACTAACTATAAATCTAGGTCTAGCTTTTGTTTCATTATACATTTTACCAATATACTCTCCTACTATACCAAGTGATAGCATTTGAAGTCCACCAATAAACCAAATTGATATTGATAAAAAAGCCCACCCATCAACAGTAGCACCTGTTATTTTTCTTATTAATGTATAAATCATTATACATATACTTACAAATAAAACTATAAAACCTAATGTACATATCATTCTTAATGGTTTAACACTAAATGATGTAATACCATCCCATGCAAAGTTAAGCATTTTCTTAAGTGGATACTTTGACTCTCCTGCAAATCTTTCTGCTCTTTCATAGTAAACTTTATCTGATTTAAATCCTATTAAAGGGAATATTCCTCTTAAGAATAGATTTACCTCTTTATAGCTTTCAAATTCATCTAATACTCTTTTGCTAGTTAATCTATAGTCAGCATGGTTATAAACAATATCTACTCCCATAGCTGCCATGAATTTGTAGAATCCTTCTGCAGTAAAACGTTTGAAGAATGTATCTTTTTTACGTGCTGATCTAACACCATAAACAATGTCACAACCTTCGTTCAAATACTTATCCATCATTTCATCCACAGCGTTAATATCATCTTGAAGATCAGCATCCATGGAAATAACTACATCAGCATATTCTTTTGCTGTTAATAATCCAGCAACGAGCGCATTTTGATGTCCTCTATTTCTTGATAATGTTATACCTGTGAATAATTCTTCTTTTTCAGATATTTCTTTAATAAGATTCCAAGTATTATCTTTAGAGCCATCATTTACATACATTACTCTACTATCTTTAGATATAACTTTCTTTTTAATTAATTCGTTTAATTTAGCTTTTAATCTCTTTGTTGTTTCTTTTAATACTTCTTCTTCGTTATAGCATGGTATAACAATAAATAACTTATTATTTTTTTTCATCGCTAATCACCTTCCCATTTATTTCTAGTATATCAAAATATAGGAAATCATAACTAAATAATTCACCATTAGATACTTCTATTTTTATATTTTTTCCATTTTTCTTATCAAATACTATTTCTGCAGGAGTTGTAAGCGATATTTCTCCATCAAAAATTGTTTTCTTTTTTTGTGTTATCTTTAAATTTATTACTCCAGCTCCATCAATATTCGGAATATCTTTTGTATAAAATTTTAATTTAAACGAATCTAAATCATCAAAAAAGTTTGCTTCAATTGTTGTTGGATCTATACCTGGTGTTATAAAATAACTATCTTCATCTAATCTTTTAAACTCTGAATTATCTTTTCCTAATTTAGTCATTGAAGTCAGTAATAACTTTTCTACCAAATAGTATTCATTTTTCCATTCTGGATATTTTTGAAATAATATAGAGTTATATTCATCAATACCTTCTTCTGTTAAATGAGTAGTCTTTTCATATACATATGCTTTAACTCCATTTGATAAAATATATGGGCCTAACACTCTTTTATAACTATTACCAATACCTTCGTTTGAAAGAATCATTGAATTAGGTATTGTCAAAACAAGTTGTGTATCTTTAGCTAAATCAGCTTGAACTGGATCAGTTACAATTACATATTTGTTTAATAAAGAATTATAATTATAACCATCTCTTAAGTCGACAGTTGAAGTATAAATTAGATTATTGCTTATTATCGAACCACACGCATTGTCTATTAAACTATCGGACATTATTTGCGAACTTGCAAATGATGATATCTTACCATATTTTTCATTTATCAACGTTGACATATCGTTACACATTTTTAACAAATTATCATAGTTTTCGTATTTAAATTTAAAGTATCTATTTTTTTGAAGTATATAATTTGGTTCAATCTTTATACAATAGGTATTAACATAATTGAATACGAAAATTATTGCAATGATAAATAAGAATGTTATTTTTGCGTATTTATTCTTTATTAAATTAGCTACAAAATCAATTCCAAATAAAGCCATTAGTAATGAATAGATTGAAATACCAAGAAAATGATGAACTCCCATTCCTTGAGTTCTTGTAAATAAAAATACGAAAATAATAATGTTTAAAGTAGCATATATTTTTATTCTTCTATTTTCCTTTGAATAGAATATTGAAACAATTCCCAATAATATTAATAATAATAAATATATACCATATTCACCTAAAAATGAGTTAATATGTTGGCTTAACGTATATTGAAAGGCTGAATAACTATTTGAATAGTTTTCATGTATTATTGTATTTACCAATGGTAATTGAAATATTAATAGCAAAGCTAATGTTGTCGATCCTGCAATTATGAAGTTTTTCGTTGCATTAATAAACGATTCCTTCTTTTTATTACTTTTTATAAAGTAATATAAATTAATTAGAAAGTAAGAAAAATATAATGATACCACACCATATGCATACCATCTTCTTAATATAAAAGGCAAATACGCTAGTAAACCAAAAATGATTGGCACATATATTTTTAGCTTATCTGTAAAATTATATTTTTTAACAATAAATAATAATAGTATTAATGGAATAATACCACTAATATCAGGTAACCCCCTTAATGTAGCACTCCAGAATCCAGAAAACAATAATATACATATATAGTATATAATTGTTTTGAATTTGCTTTCTTTTATCTCAAAAGTTTCGTTTACAAACCAATAGAATAACAATATTGAGGGAACCATATATAAAAATACAATTGATAGAATATATGTAATTCTCGAAATTCCGAAAACTTTATAAAAAGGTAATATAAAAAATACTGGTAACGAATTATAATCATTAATTCTAATCGTTTCAAACAAATATTTAATTCCATCCATTATATTGATAGCCATTAATTGATACAAGTAATTTGCTCTCAATTGATAACCAATATAATCGTATACATATACATTGTCCTCGTATTTAACATACCAGTAACTAACAAATAAGCATATAATGAATGTAAATAATACAATTAACACGCTTTTTTTATTCACAATTTTCTTAAACACATTATTCTTTTTCTTATTATCTTTATTCATTTTTATCGCCCACTATTATAGATTTAATTGTATTACTCATTTTTTTACTTTCTCTTTCAACTATTTTTACATTATCTATGTAATTATCATCATTATAATAATCAGTGTATTTGTTCAAACTATTATCTTTGATAGAACTTAAATCAATAACATTTTTATTCTTAAACAACTCATTAATATGAGCAATTTTATATCTATAATGTTTGTTTTTATCATAACAAATTGATAAATTTGGTATATTCAATACATTTGCTAATAATGTACCATGATATCTTAAGGATATTATGTAATCAATATTCTTTGTGATTTCAATAAAATCCATAATCGTCTTTGGAAATCTAGTTATCACTACATCTTTTAATTTGTATTTTTCTATAAAGTGCTCATAAAACAAAATGTCTTGTTTAAAATAATCATAAAATGGTATTAAACTTATTTTTGAATCGTTATATTTTCTTTTATACGCTTTTATTACTTTTAACAATTCCTCTTCCGTATCTTTATCATTAATCCATATAATTCCTATTTCCTTTACATCATTTTTATTTCTTTTTCTTATAAAAGGGATTATCTGTTTATTTGACAATACTATATCTTCTGAAAGAGTCATATTTTTTGTGTTTAATATTTTTGATAAATATTCGAAAGAATTATTATCTCTTATTGATACAAAATAACTATTATCTATAACCTTGTTAAGTCTATCAATATACTCTTTATTATTAAGTACATGGGAAGAAGATACACCCAAGAAAATAACATTCTTCTTGAAAACTATGAAATTTTCTGATAGATCTAAAATCATACTACCCAAACTATATTTATACGAATTACTATCTAAATAATTAGAGTCATCTATAATAGCTCCTCCACCCCATATTAATAAATCATATGATTGAGCATAAATATTGCAGTCTATATTTGAATAAGGATAATGAATATATTTAACGTTATACTTATTATTAATTTTATAATTGCTATTATTTGCAAGTAAAACTGTTATATCTATATTATTATATTTAGATAAATAATCTAAAATCGTTTCTAGCATATATTCATCTCCACAGTTAGGTGCACCATAAAAACCTGCTATTAAAACTTTCTTACCGTCACATTTTATGTTAGATACCTTCAAATAATCTATTTGTGTACATAAATCTTCCACTTTTGTTTTTAATAGTTCATTTTCTCTTTTTAAATCAAATAGATTTGTTGTAACTTTATTGTTATAATCTTCAATTTTATTAAGAATCTCTTCTTGTCTATTAATTTCATTTCTGAAAATATACAAAAAAAGAGATTCCAATTTACTTTTCAATCTCTTTTTTAACATCTAATTTACCTTCTCTGCTAATTCTTTTGCTACAACCATGCTGTCTTCCATGCAATTGTAAATCCATGCACCATATCTTCCGATTGTGTAAATTGATTTATTTGCAAAATCTGACTTTAATTTTTCAATTTGTTCATCTGTTGACTTTTTAATATGTACATAAGCTGGGTCCATAATAATAGAAACATGTTCGATTAATTTCATATCTTCAGATACAATTCCAGATTTTTTTAAATTATCAATAGTTAAACTTAATTGTTCTTCTATCATTTCTTTTGTTATATCTACATCCTTGTTGTATCCAATTTCAATATACATACTCAATTTGTCTGTTCCTAAGATATTATTATAGAATCCACATCTATAGAAATTGCATTCTTTTGAAGGAATATATAACCAATGTTCTTTTGTACATAATGGAGATGGTTTGTCAAATCCAAGATTAAATACTAATACTTTATTATATGACATTTCAGATAATAATTTTTCGTTTCCGCCTAATAATTCTAGAAATTTATTTAAAGGCATAGTATTGATTAAAATATCATATTCAATTTCTTCTCCATTAGATAATATTGCAGTTTTATTATCCGTATCAATTGATGTAACACTCGTATTTAATAATACTTTTTCTTTATCTAATTCGTTATAAAGAATCTCAATAAAACTTCCCGCACCATTTTTTGGATATAGGAACGAAGCGTTATATGAATTTACTTCATTATTCTTCATATTCTTTATTATTGCTTCTTTATCTGCATATGGGAAGAATCTTCCCATAGCATCAACATCTAACTCTCTCAAATCAACTGCATATAATTTTTCATTATATGGTTTCAAAAATTTCTCAACGATAGATTTACCAAATTTGCCATAAAGCATATCTAAGAAATTATCATAATGTTCCTTTTCTTCTTTATTAAATAGATCATACAAACAATCTATAAATTCTTCTTTATCTAATTGATGTATATTAGTTTGAAAAGGAAAATCTATGAATTTACCTTTATATAATATTTTTGTAACTTTATCATTATAAATAATATCGTCTTTATTCATTTTATCTAAAAATTTCTTTTTAAATTCTTCAGTTTTAAAATGAAAGAAATGTCCAGCATAATCCCATACGAAATTTTCAGTTTTTATTGTTCTACAATATCCACCAACTTCGTTTTCTTTTTCAACAATTAAATAGTCATTTCCACAATAATTTGCATATGTTAATCCGGATATTCCGGCACCAATTATTAAATTTTTTACTTTTTTCATATTATCTTCCTATTCTATATTTTATTTTTGTAAATACAGGATGTAAAAATAGTAGCAATCCATTTGATCTTCTATATAGTTTAATCCAGCGTGTATTGAACTGTGGATATTTCCTTATTTCAGGATATTTTCTTATTTCCTTTTCAAATTTATTAAATTTTTTTCTTGAATGGAATAAATCTAACAAAATATAATATTGTGTTACAACCATTGGTAATAATAATTTATGTAATACATATTCCCTTTTTGACTCAGTAAATCTTGTATCATTAGTTACAAGATTCATTAATTCAAAAATGACTCTTTGATGATGTTCATAGTTTCTTTTCCATCCAGCAGTACTTACTGATTGACCAACATTACCAATATAGTATCTATATATATTAGCATCTACCCTTTCTACTGTGTTTGCTAACATAATAGAATAAGCATTATATAACATATCTACATAGAAAGTTTTTTCTAATAGTTTGAAATCCGCATCTTTTAATAATTGTGTTTTATATGTTGTTGTAGGTAGAGATGGCCCCCATTCTCTAAAACTATATTTATTAGACTTACAAATATCTTCAAAATTATATTTAATATTTGGTTCCATAAATGAGTAACAATCTTTTACTAGCGGTTTATCTTCAAAAGTTCTTGCTTCACAATAATCAGTAAAGATTAAGTCTGAATCACTTTTTTCTAAACTAACAAAATATTTATCAAACTCATCTGTATCGATCCAATCATCTGAATCTATGACTCTAAAGTATTTTCCTCTAGCTAATTCGATTCCTTTATTAATTCCAGAACCATGACCACCATTTTCTTTATCTATTAGTTTAACAATAGATTTTTTATTTTTGGTTGTAATTTTTTCGTAATATAGACCTATTTCTTTAGTCGAGTCGGGACTACCATCATTTATTACAAGTACCTCTAGTTTCTCTTTATATTTGCTTTTTAGAATTGATAATAAACATCTATCAAGGTATTTTTCTGCTTTATATGAAGGTATTGTAATTGTTAATAAAGGAGTATCATCAATTTCATTAACTTTTCCAATAATTGCTTCTGGATTTAATTTATTAGTTTCGTAATATTCAATTTCTTTTTTTATTGTATTATTATATGAACATTTTTCTATTACGTGTTTTGATAAACTTGCGGAAACTTTCAAAAATTCATCTGGGTTATTATAAAAATATTCTACTTTATTTGCTATTTCGACAAAATCGTTAATTGGAGATAAGATTTGTTTTTCACAATTAAAGAACTCTCTTATTACAGGTAAATCAGTTGTTAAAGTTACTAATCCTGATGAAGCTGCTTCTAATGCTGAAACTCCTTGAGTATCCCATCTTGTTGGGAATAATGCGATTCCACATTCCTTTTGTACATTTGCTATTTCTTCATGACTCATAAATTTATTAATCAAATGAACATTTTTAAAGTTTCTTATCGGTTCAACTAATTCATTATAATAATTTCCTTCACCACAAACATAAAACTCTAAATCTTTAAAGAATTCTTTTCTAGATAACTCTAATATTGTTAAAACAGAAGTATCAACTGCATATTTTTTAGAATTATCCCATTTTCTTAACATAAAAATCTTTTTTCTTTGCTCTTTTGTTTTTTTATTATATCCAAATATTTTTTCATCAATAATATTTGGGATTACAACTGAATTATTAAATTCTGTTTTATGGAAGTCTTCTGCTCTTTCCTTTTCCCATTCTGAGACAAATATCCAATTATAATTTGGGTCTTTAGCATGTTCAGCTATATATTTTCCTCTTTCAAGATATTCTTTTTTTAATTCTTTTGGAAGAACATATTTATCTTCAAAATAAGGTGTATATAAATCTGGAGCATCACAATATAAAACATCTGCTCCATGATTCCATAAGAATATTGGTGTATCATTTAAATATGAAGTATCTAATATTTTGGCATATTTAACATCATAAAAATGAACAAATATTGCTTTATAATTTTTAGACATAAGAATATCTCTCATGTTGTCATATCCTGTTTTATATACATTAATATCTTCAAATGTATAACTTGTAGATTCATTGTATGCATTTATAACTGCTACATCTACTTTTAAACCACTATCTACATATGATTTTACTCTTGAATGAACAAATCCACATGCATATAGATTATCTGGAGATGGATATAAAGGTGTGATAACCAAAATATCACCAGTTCCAAGATATTTTGTATAAATGTTATCAGGTTCTTCAGTAAATGAATAACTAACACCTTCAAGTTCTATTTTAGAATTTGGTGCAATAATAATTACAGGTAATAAAAATCTTCTCGTTGGTGTTAGTGATGAAGATTTAGTGTTAATTGGAGCACTAAAATCTATCTTTCTTTTTTTAGTTAAAAACGCAATTTTTGCTCCAGTACCTTTAAGTATTTCTCCCTTAAATTCAAAATTTAAATATCTATGATTATAACGTATTATAGGTTTTGAAAATATTTTCAATTCCCTATTCGTATTGTTTTCTATTATAACTTTTTTATTTTTCCTTTTTATAGTTACTTCTTTATCTTTCTTATACCATTTTGTAATAGTTGTTGAATACATATTATTCCTCCTTTATTTTTCTTTATTAATTATAAAACAACATACGTCGTATAGCAAACAAAACCGACTTATAGTGCAAAATTAAAACCAATAAAAAAAATACGCGACCGTATTTTTTTTAAAATTGTTCTGCAAAATTCTTTTGTAACTTTTCAAATACGGCATAGTTAATCATAAATAAAACTATACTAATTAAAAACATAATTCCTAAACCACCCATATTTGGTACTGAATGATTTATAAAAATTGATCTAAAAGCTTCTATAATGTATGCAACTGGGTTTAATTGTACAATCCATTGAAAAGAAGCTGGTACTCTACTTGATTCATAAGCAATTGGTGTTGCATAAAACATTAATTGTAATATTACACCAATAAAATGTTGAATATCTCTAACATATACTGTAATACTTGAAACTAATAATGAAACAGCAATAAGGAAAAAGTACAAAACAAATAAGACTATAGGATAAAATACCCATGTCCAACTAATACCCAATCCGGTTAATAGTACAAATGCAATAATAATAATTGTTGATATAAAAAAGTTGACACATTCTGCAGAAACAACTGAAATTGGCAATACTTCTCTAGGGAAGAATACTTTTTTTATAATTCCACCATTTTCAATTATTGTATATGCGCTTCGATTTATAGCATTGCAAAAGAAAGTCCAAGGAATTAATCCGCAACATATAAATACCGCGTAATTGTCTGTTCCTACATTTAGAATTCTACCAAAGACAAAAGCATAAACTGCAATTTGTAATAACGGATTTAAGAAACTCCACACAACGCCTAAAATAGAGTTTTTATATTTACCTCTAACATCTTTTTTTACACTAGTTTTTAGAAGTTCTCTATATGAATATAAATTATTAAAAATTTTCATTACTACGTCTCCTATCTAGTTGCCTCTAAATAGGCATCTACTACTTCTTTGGCATTTCCGTCCATTTTTATTTTTCCATCGCATAGCCATATAGCTCTATTGCACAATTCTTTTACTTGTCCCATACTATGTGTAACGAAAACCATTGTTTTTCCAGAATCCCTTAATTCTTTCATTTTATTTATACATTTTTCTTGAAAATGTTGATCTCCAACTGATAAAATTTCATCAACTAATAAAATATCTGCATCAACATTTATTGCTACACTAAATGCTAAACGCATATACATTCCTGAAGAATAAGTTCTTACAGGGTTATCAATATACATTCCCAATTCAGAAAATTCAACAATGTCATCAATGCGAGCATCTATTTGTTTTTTTGTTAAGCCAAAAATAGAAGCATTAAAATAAATATTTTCTCTACCGCTAAAATCTTGATGAAATCCAGCTCCAAGCTCCAATAAAGATGTTAACTTTCCATCTGTTTGAATTTTTCCTTTGTTAGGATATATAATTTTAGTCATTAATTTTAAAAGAGTTGATTTACCAGAACCATTTGTTCCTATTAATGCAACGCACTCACCTTTTTTAATTTTAAGATCTATCCCATTAAGTACAACTCTCTTTTCTTTCCTATTTCTTTTAAATAAAGAGAGAATACTTTCCTTCAAAGTGTTTGATTTATCTAAATATACATTGAAACTTTTTTTAACATTATCGCATATAATACTATATTCATTATTTGCCATTATAATCTTTCCCTTTCTAAAGTATTATATCATATATTACTATTAAATTAACTATAGTTTTATTTATAAAACAAAAAAGATAATATAAAAATTATCTTTTTGACAGATTAAATTTAATCATTCATACATTCACGCAATAACTTTCATATAATACTATTTACAAGAAATATGGAAGTTATTTTTTGATTATACTTTTTACTATATAAATTATAGCAATGTCTATTGGAACACTCATAGCAATAGGCAAAATATATCTATAAAGTATTACTGGTGCTAAAGCTAAAGTAATATATAAACCTGCTATTAATGACATTGGTACTAAGTATTCAATTCTTTTTTTACTTATAATTACTATAATAGTAATAAGAGTAATAAAAAATAATGTTCCAGGTATAAATATCATTTTAAAAATCGGAATATCTAAATATTTATAATTAGACATAAATGAATTGTACATTTCATTTACTCTACTGATAAAGTCAATCTTTTTTATTCTAATCCATTTAGAATTAGTATCAACATTAAACACTTTCCATTCAATGAAATGATGACTCATTCTAGAATCATAATAATCTTTATTCAAATACCATAATCCAAGATTATTTAGGAGTGCAGCCTCCGTATAATTAACAATGTTTTTTTTGCCAATTTTTAACCATATAAAATCCTCACTTTAAATAACAACAATATGTCGAATTATAACAATCCATATATAACAAGTCAATGCGACATTATTTCTTCACAAACATTTTTTTGAAAACGATTGGTATTTTACCTGATATACAATTGTATATAATAAATAATAACAAACATAATTCAAATATACCCACAGACCATATAAACATTTTGTACATAAATATATGAGGCGTATTTTTAAGCAAAGTAAGCCAGTCTACCGTATTCCATAAACTATATATCAAATCATTATCATGTAACAAATAAATCATTAGTGTAGAAGAACTAATGTAATTAATAACCTTATTTTGTTTTATTTTTAGACGCCTAAATAATTCAAAAAAACAAACAGCTAAAGTTATAGGAATTATAAAATTATTAGGATAATTTTCAATAAAAACCCTGAATGGTTCAGTATAATTATAAACTTCTATCCTTGAACTATTTATATTATAATTTGATATTATAATCAAAACAAAAGTAAAAATAATACCAAATATAAAGAATACTGTTTTAACATTTTTAAACGGCTCATATTTTTTAATATAGCCACCTAATAAATATAAGAAAACACCAGTTAAATATATAACTAAATTTGATGCAATATTTCTTAAAATCTCAGTTATGTATGAGAACTGAATAATTGCAAACAATATAACTAATAGTTCTATATATTTCTTTTCGTCAATTTTACCAACAATCTTATTCAGTAATAAATATGCAGTTAAAATGATTACAAAATAATAACCAACAAACCAGGAACCATAATTAAAATAATTAATTGTTACAAAACTAATTGTTGCATTACTATATATCTTGTATATAACTATTGATAGGAATAGTAACGCAATAGTGGCATATACTCCTTGACTAAATAGCTTCTTAGCAATTTTTGTTATATTTATAGTCTTTTTTTCTATCATGAAATATCCGGATATAAGAATGAATAATGCGTTAGCAATTTGTCCAAACGGAGATATAACTGCAAACAGCATCAATTTCTTATAAAAATGTGGTTCAATAAAATACATTGTATCATTGGATAATTGAATACTAATACAATGACACCATATATGATAAATAATTATCATTATCATGGCTACTATACGTAATAATTCAATATTACTACTTCTCTCTTTTTTCATGTTAATCCCCCTACCATTGTCAATACTAATTATAACATAAAAAAGCATAATTGAATTATGCTTTTTTATTTATGAACTCAGTTATTTTATTTTCAATATCTTTGTTATATTTTTTATAATCAAATGTTTCTTTTAATTTGAATCCATTATCAAGATAATCTTTCATCATTTCATAAACAGCTTCTTCTGTTTTATCACAGAATACTCCATATTTACCATCTAGATCTTCGTAGTCAGATACTTTAGTAGATAGTATTGGTTTACCTACCATCATTGACTCTAAGAATACAACTGGATATCCTTCATACTCTGA
>AUXO010021816.1_pt1 | contig 14370 bp, 6 predicted proteins | sample 768731 | NCBI WGS metagenome assembly AUXO01 (sample SAMN02715735, study PRJNA202380) | gut metagenome | biome: sheep rumen | host: Ovis aries | place: New Zealand: Palmerston North | reverse complement strand
AGAATCTGTGCGGTTCACTCCGGAGAGTGGATGAATCGTTTGACCAATGATACTTCTGTTGTGGCCAATGCGGTAACGGATATTCTGCCCGGGCTTATGGGCATGCTGGCCCGGTTCATCAGTGCTGTCGCAATGATTGTACTGATTGATTGGCGCATTGTAGCCCTTATGGTGCCTGTTGGAATCATTATGGCAATCGTTGCTTATGCATTTAGAAGCCGCCTGAAGGCACTTCATAAGGAAGTGCAGGAGAAAGACGGCCTTCTTCGTATTTTCCTGCAGGAAAATATCGCAAGCCTCATGCTGGTTCGTTCGTTCTCGGCGGAGGAGGAGATAGCAACGGAGGCCGCCGGACATATGGCGGACCACAAGAAAGTCAGAATGAAGAAAAATACTTTCTCCAATTTCACCAGAATTGGCTTCTGGTTTGCGATGAACGGTATGTTCTTCCTGGGTGTTGTCTATGGCGGTATCGGAATCTTACACGGAACCATCACTTACGGTACATTAATGGAGATTACCCAGTTAATTCGCCAGATTCAGATGCCTATTATGAATATCACAGGAGTCTTTCCACAGATCTTTACAATGACTGCCAGCGCCGAGCGATTGATGGAAGTGGAGCAGTATGTCGCTGATGAAGAGAAAGCCCTTTCACCTTCTGAAGTAAAGGATTTCTACGACACCTCTTTAAAAGCCATCGGCGTAAGGAATCTTGGCTATACTTATTATCCGCCTTCAGATCAGGGAGGAACGTTCAGTAAAGAGGGCATGCCTCCTGCAATCAGCAACATCAGCTTGGAGGTCGTAAGAGGACAGATTGTGGCTTTTACCGGTCACTCCGGATGCGGCAAATCCACGGTTTTGAAGCTTCTTATGAGCATTTATCCGCAGGATGAAGGTGAAAAATATATCACATTTGAGAGCAATGATGAATTCGGCGAAGAGCCTCTTACATCCAAGTGGCATAACCTCTTTGCGTATGTTCCGCAGGGAAATTACTTAATGAGCGGAACAATCCGCCAGATTGTGACCTTTGGCGACAGAAGTGCCTTACAGGATGATGAAAGAATTCGAAGAGCCCTTCGTGCTGCCTGTGCGGAAGAATTCGTGAATGGCCTGGAAGACGGTCTGGATACGCTTCTCGGAGAGCGCGGAACCGGCCTTTCCGAAGGACAGATGCAACGTATTGCATTGGCCAGAGCAATCTTCGCAGCCCGCCCCATCTTACTGCTGGATGAGGCGACCAGTGCACTCGATGATGCGACCGAGAAGCAGGTTCTTCAGAATGTTCATGAGATGGAAGATAAGACTGTAATCATCATTACACACAGGCCTGCAGCCCTTTCCATCTGCGATAAAATCCTTCATTTCGGTGAAGATGGCGTAAGTGAAGAAAAGGCATCGGATATTTTGGACAAAATTTAGTGAAAAAATCACGAAATCGTGTGGATTTCATTGAAGAAAACCACAAAATGTGGTACAATTGCTTTGAATTTTGTGTTGTATCCACGATTGTGGGAGTAGAGTCCGAAGATGCAGGTAACGATTTTACCGAAAATCACGTTAGATAAACCGTCCAAAGAGCGTATCTTTCAGCTGATACGCGTTTTTCTCTATACTGTCGGCTTCGTCGGCATTATTCTCCATTTAAACGAATTTGACAACATGACCTTCCAGTCACTGAAAGGAAGACAAAGCAATTATGCTTTGCTCTTTTTCATGCTGATTGTTATGACGATGCAGAAGGTCCGTTTTATTAACTGGCAGTCACTTGTGACGACTGCAGTCTATGCACCGATAGCCTTTTTCAGAGTCCGGTCGGTTCTTAGCTCACCCGAACTTGTTCCCGGCACAATTATTTCTCAGATCACATTTTGGATGGCCCTGATGATTGTTACGGACATGCTGGTAACGGGAAGAGTTCGTAAACTCAGAGAAATGAATCTTTGGATGACGCTGCTTCTTGTTCTGATGACGGGAATGCTGATGATTTCAGGATTCGGTAGAGACTGGCCTGTTTTGTATTTATATTTCCTGCTTCTGATTTTCGTTCCTGTTGACGAAGAGGAGTGGGGCAGAGTCTATGGTGGATTGCTGAATGCAGGTGTTCTGTCTTTTGCGCTTGTGACGCTTCTGTCGTTCAAGATGAATCCGCACTTCATGGTGGATGCCATTAAGTCGGAAGAGTCTTTTGAACCCGGTAGTGGCGGTCGCTGGTACGGTTATTTCTTAAATATCGGTACTTTTGGTCAGTTCTGCGGTCTGCAGATTGTACTGGCATTCCTTTCCATTATCCGTTCCAAGGACAAATTCGGACGCTTCGGGCTTATGTATGCAGCTTCGTTCATTTGGCTTGCTGCTGCAGGTTTTCTCGGTTTCCTTTGCGGAACCGACAACCTGCTTCTCGGAGTGCTTGTATTTATAATTTTTGCCCTTGTCTTTGGCTTCAAGAAAACCAAGTTTCCCCATCTTGCCATCCGTATTCTGCTTGCCCTTGGCTTAATCTGTCTGCTCGGATTCTTGGTGGTTGACGGTATCAACCGCATTGCTTCCGTAGGCTTTGATCCCGAAAAAGCGAGATTAATCATCAACAAAACGCCGCTTCGTCTTTTCCCTGCGGCAGCCGATACGATTGTTGGAAAGATTAAAGCTTTTCATAACCTGAATAATCCTTATACGGATTACATTACGAATCCCGTAAAAATGTTCTTAAACTACATCGGCAGTTCCAGACCTGCCATCTGGGAAGTTTTTGCCGAGCATACCACCTTTAAGGGAACCGAATCCTCGGGATTGATGTATCGTTCTTATTTCGCTTTTAATGCACACAATCAGTATGTGCAGGTACTATATGAACAGGGAATTGTTTCCGGCGGCTTAAATATCCTGTTTTTTATCCTCGGGTGGCTTTCCTCTGTAATCGGATATGTAAAAACGAAAAAGGAAATGTTCTTTGCACCGACGATCTTAGTTCCCATGATGCTGGCTATGTGGATGGGCGAAGGATCTTCTATATGTTTTGCGCTAACCTTTATTTCTTTCTTTGCAATGATGCCTGCGGTAATGAACAATATCCGTTCCATGAAAAAGGCTGAAACCACAGATGCGGAAGAACAGGAAAAGAAGGTTGTTTCCGTAGCGAAAAAAGGTGCTGTCGCCGGTGTGGTTGTTGCCGCGATTTTTGTGCTGATTACAGGCTTCCTTCTAATCCGACGCATTCGCAATAACAACAAGTCATATCTGGATAACGGCCTGATTCATATGCAACTTGCGGATGCCGAAGATGAGTTCCTGTTGGATAACGGATTGTATTCTTCAAAGGACATCAAGGATAAGGCTGTTAAGGGTTCCATATTGATGGATTACGCGAAAGTTCGTAAGACAGAACAGAGAGCTTCCTGGGGGGACAGAGCATTCCTTTCTTTCAATGTGGACAATGCTGTCGAGAATGACAGTTTGATTATGGAGTTTACGGCAAAGACGACGGAACAGGAACCGATTCTGCTCACGGTAAGTTATTCCGGACAAAAGACCACCGTGGAGGTGGATAAGGGTAAGAGCAGATACTTCCTTCCCTTCAAAGGGGAAGATGGTGAGAGAAATGTCCTCTTTGTTTACGATCTGCCTGAGGGTGGAAACCAGTCACTGGTTCTTGACAACATCTGTATTGCAGACTACGGACAGGAAAGATTGTACTCTTCTTTGAAGACCGGTGAGTATTCGGTAACGGAATGTGAAGAAGTAATGGTATCCATGGATTCGGATAAGTTTATCCGATCTACCTCTGCGATTGCATCTGGAGCATATTTATATTCCGTATATGCAGGGGAGCTGACGGTATACAGAGGAGATAATTTCACGGAAGTCGGCAAATTGAAGGGACTGGGAGATACGATGGACGTATTCCTTACCGAAGACGGCAAGAATCTCTTGGTTACTTCAAGGACCGGAATTAGTCTGGTTGATATTTCCAGACCTGACAGCCCGATGCTTCTTTCGAATTACAGAAGCCTGGAATGCGCTTTGGGCGCTGATATATGCGGAAACTATGCGTTTATCTGCAATCGCTATTTCGGAATAGAAGTTGTGGATATTTCGGACAAGACGAATCCTAAGTATGTGACGAAGATTCAATACCCGATGGATGCCGAATACAGAAACTGCCATGTGTTTAACGGCTACCTTTATGTATCGGCCGTTGGACAGAACCGTGTGGATATTTATGATGTTCGGAACATATCGGACATTCATTCGGTTTCCTACTTGGATACGCACGGACGTCCCATGGAATTGGCGGCTAAAGACAACACACTTTTCGTTGCAACATCCGGAAGCAGCGTGCAGAAAACGGCGAACGGATATGGCAACGGTGCCGGTTGCGGTATGGATGTATTTGATATTTCCAATCCTGAGTATCCGGAACTTGTGGCTGTGGAACGGATTGACGGTCGCATTACGTCATTCCCTTACGGAATATGGGATATAGCCGTAGATGGAAATTATGCGTATCTCTCCATGCAATCCGGGGGTCTGTATGTATATGATGTATCGACTCCGTCTGTACCGAAAAGGGTTGATGTCGTAAATATCAGCGTGGATAAGGAATCGGATCTGTTCAAGGAACAGGATCCTGAGAAAGTTACTTTAAACTATAATTATTCCAAAGAATACCGTGGAACCATTACACATACCGCGATCGGAAGTTCCGGAGTCTTCTGTGTTTCTCCGGATATGGGATTGTTTAAGGCTCCGATTGCTCTTAAGGAGCAGGGAACACCAAATAAAGGTGAGAAACCTGCCAAGGGTGAAATTCCGGCAGAGGAACCGGAAGCGACGGAAGGATATTCCTTGCAGATTCTTAAACCGGAAGGCGACATCTTTGCGTTGGCGCTGATCGAGGACCGTCAGTTTGTCGCAGCCTGCGGAATGGCAGGATTGAAGGTTATGGACAAACAGATGCATACCATCTGTTCTCTTGAGACCGGAAGTTGTATAACGGATGTGAAGGTGGTCGGAAATCTGGTATACGCTGCGGAAAGTTGCGGAGGTTTTGCAATCTACCGTTATGAGAACGGCTTGCTTACCGAGGTAGGTAAAATTGTCGATACCGCATGGAATGCTTACATAGAATCGTTACTGGTTTCGAAGGACGGAACATGGGTATTGGCTCAGGCCGGCTACGGAAGATACAGAATTATTGATTGCTCGAATCCCGAGAACCCGGTATTCGTCAAGTCTCCGGCTGAAGAAGGTACGGGCGGCATGTGGTACCGAAACACCGTAAGTGGTATCGTAAGCGATAAATACTATGGTATTGCAGGCAGCAGTAGAGTGCTGTGGTTTACGGAGGCCGGAACAGATGTGGAGACAGGTGCGGTTAAGTTAAATTATGTCAAAGATGAGAATGGAGTAGCGGTTAACGAATTCAACGGTATCACTCCTCTTGGCGATGCGTGCCTTGTCTTTACAAACAAAGGTTACCGTATCGTTCATCCCGAGAAGGGCGATGTGATCGAACCGGTTGAAAATCCCGAGCTGGTCTTTACCGGAAAGAGCATTACGGACGGTAACAGGGTAATCATCAGTGAAGCACACACAGGCAAGATCACGGTGGTTAACTTCGCGGATAAGACGAATCCTGTAGTTGAATTAAGATTGGATACACCATACATTACGGATATTCCGTGCGTTATGGACGGAGAGATCTATGTACCTCTTCGACATGACGGAATTCTGAAGATTACAAAGAATTAAGGAAAGAGAAGTTAAACGTGGACACAGTAAGAAGTACGTCCGGGAGCAGACATGAGATCCTGGAACGAAGAAAAAGAGAACGTTTACGTGCGGAACGCAAGCGTAAAATGCTGATCCGAAGAATCATCTCCGGAGCGGCCCTGCTTGCATTTATCGCCATAATAGTCGTGATTATCGTTTCGGCGACATCCTGTGCAAAGAAACGTAAAGCTGCCAAGGCAGCGTTGGCAGGAGATGTTGCAGCATCAGAATCATCGGATTCCAAAAGACCGAATCCGGAGGCGGCATCAATTGCTAAGAAAGCGGAACCGGATTATCCGTTCGTGAACCAAAATCCGATTGTTGACGGCATGATAAAAGTCGGAGATACGCATTTTATTGCAGGATATGAAGCAAACCGTACCTCCTCGACCATCTATCCTCCGGAAGAGATTTCACAGAGCACTTACTCGATCCTGATCGATGCATCGACCGGTGAAATCGTTGCGGGACAGAATGAGAAAGACCGCATGTATCCGGCATCCATGACTAAGGTTATGACGTTGCTTGTTGCAGTGGAACATATCAAGAACCTGGATGATACAATCTATGTATCGCAGGAAGCAGCGGATTGGTCATACTCTCATGGCGGCTCTGCCGTTAACTGGAGCGTGGGAGAGAAGATTACGGTAAAGGATCTGCTTTACGGATGCATACTCTCATCCGGTGCGGATGCCTGCTATGACCTTGCGGTTTATGTTGCGGGAAGCCTAGATGGTTTCGTTGATCTGATGAATGCCAAAGTGGATGAACTTGGTCTTTCGGGAACGACGCACTTTACGAACTGTGCGGGATTCTATGACGATAATCACTATACGACCGTATATGATATGGCTCTGATCATGAAGGCGGCAGCAGAGAATGATCTCTGCCGTGAGGTAATGAGCGCACATATCTATACGACACCTATGACCGATGAGCATCCGGAAGGAATTTTAATTTCGAACTGGTTCCTTCGCAGGATTGAAGATAAAGAAACCAAGGGTGAAGTACTTTGTGCCAAAACCGGTTTCGTTAACGAATCCGGTAACTGCGCGGTCAGCTACATGCTTTCCGATTCCGGAACCCCGTACATCTGCTGTACCGGTCATGCACACTCCGGATGGAGAGCGATTTATGACCATGTTGGATTGTATTATAACTATACCAAGTAACTGCCTATGTTGCCCAGGGAGGGAGCAAAATGAGTTATAGCGAAGCAAAGAACAGAAATAATGAACTCATACGACCGACATTTTCTTGGCCTGACGGAGTCCATGTCGCATTCTATGCCATCTTCTTTGTCGGATTGTTTTTCTGTCTGACGGAATATGGCCGTATGCCTTTCGAAACCATGGGAATTTTCTTCATCCACATGGCATTGGCTTTCTTTGGCGCAATTCTGTGGGTAATGCAAAGGGTGAAGTTGTTTAACTGGCAGTCGCTTCTGATTACCATTGGCTATGGTGTATATGCATTCTTCTATCGTATGACTGACGGTACCGATCCGACAACTGCGATGGCAATTACGGCCGAGCTTGTTTCGGGCTGGCTTTTTGTTATGCTTCTTACGGACATTGCCGTTACCGGCAGAATTCGTGCTAACAAAAAGTTCTTTTCCTGGACATTCGCTTTGCTTGTATTAACAGTCATTCTTACATTGATTGACCGGAACGGAAGTTTTACCCCTGTTGTGGGAATTTACTTTGTTCTGCTTTGTTTCATCCCGATTAACGGAAATGAGTGGAAGAAGGTATTAACCGGTCTCTTTATTGGTGGATTTCTGATGTTTGTGGCTGTCAGTGTGTTTTCTTATATCGGAGATCCGATATTCAGAAATACCGAGGAAATTACATATATGACCAAGGCGGATTTGTCACAGTTTTATGCTGTCATTCTTGCTCTTGCAATCTACGGAATCTTCCATGCAAAAGAAAAAGACGGACGATTCAGTCCCCGCTATGTTTTCTTCGCTGGATGGACGCTGCTTACCGTGATTATGACTTTCATCAAGGGCTGCACAAGCGGATTCGCAGGAATTCTGCTTACTCTGTTTGTGATTGTTTTGTTTGCATACAAGATGAAACCATTACCGAAGTTCTTCATCCGCATGGGTATTACGTTGGCTGTTGTTGCTTTGCTTTGCGGAGGAATATATTTTTGGGCAAAGAAGGTTTCCGCGCCCGGTTTCAATGCGGAGAGTTTTGAAAATACTGTAACCAAAGGGCCGTTAAGCTATATGGGTGATGTCAGCGATGATATTTCCAACGCAGTTTACGGTGTACAGTTTGGGAGTGGTTATGTAGACGGCGTGATTAAACCTAACACTCCTGGGGCTTTGTTTAACTTGATGACCGGTTCCCGAGTGGATATTCTCCCGATGATTACCCCTATGCTCGGATGGTGGGGGCATGTAATCTCTGCATCCGGTGACAATTCATTTATTTTAAGTATCAGGAACCAGTATTTGCAGTATTTGTATGAGTTCGGATTTTTTACGGGAGGACTGAATATTCTGCTTTTCCTTGTGATGTGGGTTGTGGCAATTGTCCGCTTCGTCAAAACATCCAGGGCACGTTATCTGTTTCCTGTAATTGTCATTGCCATGACATTGGGTACTTGGATAAATGTTAGTTCAGGTGTATTATATCCTCTTGGATTCATTGCAATGCTTTCAATGCTTCCGGTTCTGGTTGATCTTAAATCAACGAAGAAGAAACCGCACAAGGTTGTTGTGGAAGAAACATTGAAGGATTCTTCGGAAGAAACTCCCGATGAAGAAGAATCCTCTGCTGAAGGTGCAGACGACGAAAACGAAAACGATATGGTCGAAGGCAAGAATTTCATTGCGGCCAAATTCTTCTCCCAGGGTGATGACGAAGAGGCACCGAAGAAGAGAAAGAAGAAAGCCAAATCTGTTGAAGAGGAAGAAGACGATGAGGAGGACGGTGAGATCGGACGTCCTACCGACCGTAAGAAACTCGAAGATGTGAAGATTATGAATACGGCGGAACTCTCCGGACTTCTGACATCGGAAGAGATCGAAGAAGAGAAAGCACCGACACTGAATGCGGCGGGAGAGATCACGGAAGAGATCCTGACCATGGAAGAACTGGATTCGCTACGTAAATTGTCCGATGAGACGGATAAAGAAATAGAAGAGTATATAAGTACAAAGGAGAATGAAGATGAGTGAATGTACACATGATTGCAGCACCTGCGGAGAAGCATGTGCGGATCGTAAACCGGAAAGCATGTTAGAGGCACCCAACGCCTTATCGGATGTAAAGAAGGTCATTGCCGTTGTCAGCGGTAAGGGCGGTGTCGGAAAGAGTCTTGTAACCTCCCTTCTTGCCGTTTCCATGCAGCGTAAGGAAAAGAAAGTCGGTATTCTCGATGCGGATATCACGGGACCTTCGATTCCGAAGATCTTCGGTATTCATGAGAAGGCTACCGGAAACGAAGCAGGCATCTTTCCCGTGAAATCCAAAATGGATACGGATATCATGTCCGTAAATTTACTTCTGCAGAACGAAACCGATCCGGTTGTCTGGAGAGGACCCGTCATTGCGGGAACCGTTAAGCAGTTCTGGACCGAGGTTGTATGGGCAGATAAAGATTATCTTTTCATCGATATGCCTCCAGGAACAGGTGATGTTCCGCTGACTGTTTTCCAGTCCATCCCCGTGGACGGTATCGTTATCGTTACCTCCCCGCAGGAACTGGTATCCATGATCGTTGAGAAGGCCGTTAAAATGGCCAATATGATGAATATTCCCGTGCTCGGCATCGTAGAGAACTTATCCTACTTCGAATGCCCGAACTGCAAGGAGAAGCACTATATTTACGGAAACAGCCATATTGAAGATATCGCTGCGAAATATGATATCAAGAATGTTGCCAGAATCCCCATGGATTCCAAACTTGCAGGTGCATGTGACAAGGGTATGATCGAGCTTTTCGAAGGCAACTGGCTGGATGAATTTGTGGAGAAATTATAAAATGCGAAATTTCCCCAATATCTAGTATTTTTCCTTGCACCATACCACAACTTAATGGTATACTATAGGCGTATATGTAGCTTGATTTCAGGCACATATGCGCCTTACTTGTGTAAGAAAAGAAATTCGCAGGTTTCAGGGAGTTTAGCGTTGAGAAAGACTGTTCTGGCAATGGCACAGGAGGAATATGATTTTTCCCATCGGATGGGAAAGCTTTCTTTTGATGTCGAGAAAGTGGAACTGGAATTCGTACGCCCCGAAGCCAGAGAGGGAAGTTTCGGGATTGAGAGCGAAGAAGGCATTCCCGCGGGCGGTCTGGTATTATCCACCCATTCGAGAATGAAGGTGCTTACCGGAAACTTCCGTGGAATCCACTCGGAAATTACCTACTCCTTTGATGCAACCGGCTTGGAAGCCGGCGATGTTGTCACGGGAGAGTTTATTATCTTAAGCGATAAGGGAGAATTTACCTTACCGTTTGAAGTGACCATGGCACAGGAATATATGTACAGCTCCATGGGTCCGATCAAGAATCTGTTTCATTTTACCAATCTTGCCAAAACGAACTGGGAAGAGGCCGTAAGTCTTTATTATTCCAACAGTTTCGCAGAAATTTTAACCGGAAACGACAGACAGTACCGTTGCGCATACCGTGGATTGAGCACGGAAGAGGGCGACGAACACTGTGTGGATGAATTCCTGATCACCGTACATAAGAAAAGCAGAAACACCTATGAATTACCTACCAATCATCAGGTGTATCGCTCCGTGCCCGCCAATTGCGACAAATCCGTTTCCCTGAAGGTAAACGGCTGGGGCTATATCCGCGCGGAAGTGGAAGCAACCGGTGATTTCATTGATGTTCGCCAGAACGTTTATACGGCGGAGGATCTTGTTGAGGGACAGTTGGAGATCGGATTTACCATCGTTCCTTCGAATCTGCATGCGGGCAGAAATTTCGGTGAACTTCTCGTTCTGACTCCGGAGAACGAATTTAAGGTTCGGATCATTGTCGAGAATAACCCCATTGATATGGAGCACTCGGCTAATCATATTTACAAAAAGACGGTTGCGCGCCTTATGCGGGAATATATCTCGTTCCGCCTGGGCAAGATGAATTCCGAGGACTGGGTTCGCATTTCTTCCGAGGAACTTTCCCAGCTTACGGTCAAGGGCGAGCGCGCGATCATCGTGAAATTATTCGAAATCCAGCTTCTGCTGACGGCGGGTAAAACAGCCGACGCGTTGTCTCACATGGATGCACTCGAAGCAGAGATGGAAAGTCCCGATGCCAAATTCTCGGATACGACATACGGATATTACCTCTACTTAACCGGAATGTTGCATCCGGAACCGGACTATGTGGATAAGGTGTTCCATAAGGTACGCAAACTCTATCATAAAGATTCCCGCAATCCGGCTCTTGCCTGGATGCTGATCTATCTGAAAGAAGACCTGACCTTCCGCGATGACAAACGTTGGGAGTTTCTGGAAGAGCAGTATAATTCCGGTATTTCCTCACCGCTTCTTTATTCCGAAGCCGTGCACTTATTATCCAAGCAGCCTTCTTTAATGGTGAAACTCGGAGAGTACGAGCGCACCCTTCTTCGTTTTGCACTGAAGAAAGGTGTTATTACGGCTTCCATCGGCGAGAGAGTACAGTTCTTAATCTCAAGGGAACGCGAGTATGATGATCTGCTCTTTGATGTTTTAAAAGCAACGTATAAAGTTGCGCCTTCCAAGGATCTTCTGCAGAGCATCTGTGTACTTCTGATGCGCGGAAACTGCGTCGGAGAAGAGTACATCCGCTGGTATGAAGATGCCATCAAAGAAGAGATCCGAATTACCCAGTTATATGAATTCTACATGGCAAGCGTTCCGGCGGATTACAAAGAGATGCTGCCGAAGATGGTCATGATGTATTTCGCATATCAGAACCACCTGGAGTATGACAAAATGGCATTGCTTTATGCCAATGTATTTGACTACCGCGCAGTGGTTCCGGAAGTGGCCGACTCCTACGAAGAATCCGTAGTGGACTTCCTGAAAGAGCAGATTAAGAAAGGTCACATCAACCGCAACCTGATCAAGCTTTACAAGCGTTTCATCACACCCGATTTCGTGGATGAAGACATTGCTTCTTCCTTAGCTCCGATTCTTTACGCACATGAGATGAAGGTCAATGTGCCGGGCATGAAGAAAGTGATCGTAATTCATGACAAGGCGGTCGGAGAGGGCAAATTCCCGGTATTTAAGGATGTGGCGTATCCGACGATTTATGCGAAAGATTATTGCGTTCTTTTCGAAGATGAGAACGGTACCAGATATATTTCCGAAAGCATGGTGAAACCGACACCGCTTCTTTATTCCAAAGAAGTCAGGGATAAGGTATTCCCTCTTGTGGAGCGCCGTGCGGGAATCCTGCTTCATGTGACCGAGAATGAAATCGGACACATCGAAATCAACGACTCCAACGTGGATATCTACGAGACTTTGTTAAATCTGGATTCCGTAACATTTACGTTTAAAAAAGAGATTCTCTTCGACTTAATCCGTTTCTATTTCGAACATGACAGAATCCGTGAGCTGGACAGACTTTTACTTGTGGTGAAACCGGAAGTTCTTTCCGCCGATGTGCGAGGGGAAATTCTTCACATCATGGTGGCAAGAGGTCTTTATGACGAGGCATTCAAGTGGTTATATACCTTCGGTATGGAACATGTTTCCGAGAAAACCACAATGCGCTTAATCAGCCGCTATCTGGAGCGTACGGACTATACGCAGGATGAGCATATGCGAGGCTTGAGTTCGGATATCTACCGCAAGGGCCGTTTTGACCGTGTGATTTTACAGTATCTGACGAAGAATTTCTGCGGAAGAATCGATGAGATGTTGGAACTGATGCGCCACTGCGAAAGCTTTGGCGTGGATGTATACCAGCTGACCGAGCGTACCCTCTTACAGATGCTCTACGTTGGTTTAAAGAGTGCGGAACGCGAGAATCTCTATTCCCGTTATGTCAAGATCGGCGGCTCGACCGCTGTGCGGAAAGCATATCTGGCAGAGAGCGCATACAGCTATTTCATCGGCGATTACAAACCGGCCGAGAGCGTATTTACAGAGATTGCACAGTTAATGAGAGAGGATGAAAAAGTCAGCCGGATCTGTCGTCTTGCTTATGCAAAGCGTGCATCCGAGAAGAGCGAGAGCGAGTGGAATGTTCCGGTTCTTACTACAATCGTAGTTGATGAATTAAAGAACAATGTCATCTTCCCCTTCTTCTTAACCTTTGCACCTGCAATCCCGAAGGTGGTTCCGTATACCGACCGCTCCTTTGTGGAATACCGCGGAAATGCGGACAGCCGCGTGATCTTACACTATGCCATCGAGCGTGAGAACAGCGAGAATCCCGAGTATCGCAAAGAGGAGATGGACAATCTATACTGCGGAATCTTCGTCAAAGATTTTATTCTCTTTGCCGGTGATAAAGTATCGTACTACATCACCGAGGAAACCGGTAACAGAGAGCAGTTAACCTTAAGTGCGACACTGGAGAAGAAAGAGGAAGCTTCACCGATTCCCTGGAGATTTGAGTTATTAAACCGTGCCATCACGAAGAGGGAACGCGGAGAAGAGATGAAGGCGGGCGAACTGCTTGCAGAGTATGCCAAAATGGATTATGTAACGAAACAACTGTTTCGCATTGAGGAATAAAGGAAAACATGGCTTCGGTAATTAAGGATGTTTTTGAAAAAATCAATAAAGACCGCTATGTGGTGGGATTCGATCTGAACAATCGTTTCGCACAGCTTTCCTATTGCAGGATCGATTCGAACGATCCGCAGACGATGAGCACGGTTGCGGGCGAGGAAGAATACAATATTCCGGCCGTGATATTAAAACGCAAATCCAACAGCCAGTGGGTGATCGGAAAGGCTGCGGAGGATGCGTTCCGCGAAAGCGACGGACATATCGTATCGAATTTACTTAAGAAAGCCCTTGCGGGTGAGAACCTTCGAATGGGAACGGAAGAGTACAAGGCGGAAGATTTGCTCTTACTCTTTATCAAGAGAAGTTTTGCAATGCTTCCGTTAATGACCACACCCGATAAAATCTCCGCGGTCGTTATTACCGTCCGCAATGCGGATTCTTCGATGATGAAGGTTCTTGGCAAACTGCCGGAACTTCTGAAGCTGGAGGAAGACAAGATTCATTTCTTAAGTTATGAAGAGAGTTTCTTCTTCTACATGCTGCATCAGAAACCCGAACTGCATAATCATCAGGTTCTGCTTTGCGACAGTGCGGAAGGTTTCTTGAATATCTACCGCATGGAGAAAAATCGTTTCGTCACACCTGCCATTGCGGGCGTGGAGAACTATCCGTATGAGGATTTTACCTTCGGTCCCGGAAGTGCATCCGGCGATGAAATGGACAGAAGATTCTTAAATATCACGGATCACTTAATGGAGAATAAAGTTTTCTCCGCCGTATATCTGATCGGCGAAGGATTCTATGATGACTGGAGCAATGAGTCGCTGAAGTTCTTATGTAAGAACCGTCATGTATTTAAGGGCAACAATCTTTTCAGTAAGGG